>Ga0155152_149_pt3 | contig 57218 bp, 48 predicted proteins | sample RifCSPhighO2_01_FD_106120 | JGI IMG/M metagenome (GOLD analysis project Ga0155152, IMG submission 106120) | Candidatus Roizmanbacteria bacterium RIFCSPHIGHO2_01_FULL_38_41
CGCAGGAGACTTTAGACTCAATTGAACCAGGTGATGAATATAGACCAACCGTACTACAAACAGGCGTAGGCCATGGAAAAACACTCCAACACATTTTTCAGGCAAGAGGACTTAATCCGATAGGTATAGATATATCACCTCGCGCATTAGCTTCAGCGTATAAAAGGGGTCTAGGCGTAGGTCAGGCTGATATGTTAACACTACCTTTTGCAGACTCTTCGTTTGATGGTGTATTTGAAGTTGGTGTTGTTGAGCATTTTGCTACTGAGGATCCTTTTAACGGTCATGAAGTTGATGCTGCAACCATAGTTCATGCATTGATTGAAATGAGGAGAGTGCTTCGACCAGGTGGTAAAGCAGCATTTATCCAACCATCACGCCATTCTGTAGCTCCGTTGCAAAAACGGCTTTGGCAGATGGTAGGTCAATGGGACATGGGTTTTCAACAGGATTTTGGTATAAATCCATTCTTACAGCTTGTTGAGTTGGCTGGGTTTCGGGAAAGAAAAATTGCCGTAATGCAAGCGCCAGATGATTTTCCCTTAGTGGTGAGATGGGGCGATCAAGCGCTTATGACTTATTATGAGGCAACTGGCCAAGATAGAAAAGCTGACTTCACTGGGGCTCTCTTTGCCGTAGTAGCTACAAATCCTGATGAAGGGTACTAAATAACTTCATTGACTTAAAATTACTTATATCCTATAATATATAATCTGTGTCATCCATTGAAGCTTTAAAAAATAATGCAGGTGCTATGCGCTCCGTAGTACGTGTAGGTTATACACTTCTAGGAGATACTCGTACTACTGATCCCGAATTACGCAGGTTATATCGTGAACACACAACGCGAGAGAGACAAAATCCTCAGAATAACATAGATTCTATTCCTGCAATGCTCGAAGTTGTACGAGAATTTTCACCTCACTCCCCGCTTACGTCCTTTACTTTTCAGGAATTATTAGAAATATGGAAGATGGCAGTTCAATTTACTGATGACCATAACGAACTAATATCTGACAAAGTTTTACCATCAGAAGCTGATGTTAGAACATACATTGATTCAGTGATGGCCTCGCCTTCCCCACTAACTATAGACAAGCAATTTGAAATGTTACTTACTATTTCCGAGGGAGATATTGTGAGAGCTGGAATTACAGGGATGATGGCTAGTAGGCTAATGGCTCGAGCTGGAGATACAGGATTATATCCAAATATCCACATAGACCCAAAAGACATGTCGGAATGGGCACAAAAGATGACCCAATTTGAATCAAACCATCCAAACGTCATATATGATCTACCAGGTGATACCTATTACTTTTGGACTCATTTTGTAGGTTCTGTGGCTTTTGGGTGTAGTAATCAAAGTCATCTTTCACTTCTAGATAAGAGTTTCCAATACGGAACATCTATTATGAGTGTCGCCCGTGGATTCGCTGGATCCCCCACAATTACTTCTCATAGAGAGGCTTCTGAACTAGGAAGACAAGCTGGAGCTGCAATTGTAGCCTTCTCACAAGAACTTGAAAATATTTAAATCCTATAGTATAATATATACGTACTTTTACAAACCGATAGGTACGTCTTTTCTTCGGCCCAATAGAGGTTTTGTATCTGTTAAAAATTTACAAACCCTGTACTGGACCGAAGAATACAATCACGGGAATGGTCCTACCCAAATCGCTCCATAGGGAGGAACGCATCATGTCAGACCAGATGGTCCCCAGCTCAGACGAGGAGACCGACGACACCGGCGCCCAGCTGGCGCCACCAACACCGGACACAGAACCGACACCGGCGAGCGCGATCGAGCAGACCATCTCGCAGATCCTCGCACAACCCTTCGTGATCGGCCGTGAGTGGGCTGGTAGGACCTGGAGCGCCATGAAGATGCTCGGCATCTGGACGTTCTGGGGCATGATCATGCTCCTGGCCTTCTGTCTCGGAGTGTTGTACGGAACGGTACAACACGATGAGTTCATCAAGGCCGCGTTCATGGCCCTCCCTGTCATCGGCACCCTGGTCATCCTGACCCGCGTCATGTGGAAGATCAGCACGATCACCGGCATCGCTGCGGTGGTCATCGCCACGATCTACGGGATCGGGTTGATGGTGAACGTCGTCACCGAGAACACGGTCGATAACCCCATCACGACAACCCAGCACCTGTGGCAGATCGTCACCGGCGAGGTCGATCAGCAGATCGGCGACCGTGACACGCGCGCCATCAACGAGCTGGAAGCCGCCTTGAACGAGGCGAACGAGCGCGCTAACAGCTACGCCTACCGGCTCCAGAACCAGGCGCCCTGCCCGGAACAGCCGGAGCTACACCCCGTGATCGGGCCGGTCAAGGCCAGTCTCTGCATCGATGGCGAGCCACACAAGTGGTGCGCCAACTTCGAGGACTGGCAGGTGGGTGACGAACCCATGGACCTAGGCTATGTCGCCACATCGGGCTGGGCTTCCGACGGCTACGCCGTCGTGACGGTTCGCAGCCTGGAGGACTGGACGGAGATTGGCCGGATTCAGCAAGGCGGAAGAGAGCTCGAGAGACACGAGCGCAGCCGCTGGGTCCAGCTGAAGCGGTATCCGTAGTCCGTGACTGACGTACCCGTCGCTTTGGAGTGCCTTGGCTGGGATCAAGGGGAAACCCGAGATCTTGTCGGCGCAATGCGTGCCGTGCGAGAGCTATTTGTCCCCCCCAGCCAGGGTTTTTTTTTGCAAAAAAATTAGTACTACCTCAAAAATACTACGTATAGAAGAATAAAAACAATGAGCGCAAGTGCGTAAGCTATAGCAACCTGCACATTGTAGTCAAAAAAGTCCTTCTTTCTATTCATGCTAATCGTAAAATATACGCAACTTCTAACGTGATTATTGCAAAGAAAGTATTGTATGTCAAATTAATAATTTTATCTCTTTTCGTTCTCCCAGGAAGGTTTGGCGTAATAAAAATCACCCCGATCCAGCCAGCAGAAAGATTAGTAAATATATCTGATAAAACAAGATGTAAAATTTTCATTTCAATCATACAAACCCGAGTATACACTACGAAGATTAAATTTCTATTAACTGAAGGTTGATATGTAGGAAAGATATTTTGTGCTCAGATTTGTTAAATCTGAGTGCGGTGGTGTCTCTACGTAGCCTTACGGCTGCTTGCCTTGCGGCAAAGTAGCTTGATGCTACGCAGAGAGCACCACCGCGGCTCAGACTCAGGTCAGGTACCCGGCTCTCGCTCCTCTACGGAACCGGTGTGGGGCACGGGATTTCCCGTGCTATCTGTCGGTAGATGTCGATCAGGTCGTTCCTTGTGGGCGCGTATCGGAACTTCCCGGGGTCAGAGGCCAAGGCCTCAAGTAACGCACGGTCCGCGTTCGCCCCGAGTCCGATGGTCCAGATCACGATTCCTGCGTCCTTCGCAGCCTTTGCAGACGCGATGGGCAGGTCGCGGATCTGGATTCCGTCGGAGATCAGCACGATCACTGGCGTGTTCGTTGGGATGCGCCGACTGCTCATCAGCTCCTCGCGAGCCTTGTCGATCCCGAGGTCGATCCTGGTTCCTGCTCCAGTCGACCTGTTTTCCATCTCGCGAACGACTCGCGTCTTGTCTGTAGTCAACGCAACGTGGAGCCCCGCGGTGTTCGAGAACGATACCAGCGAGACCTGGTTCGGCGGAGCAATGATCTGCTCCAGAAACACGCGCGCCGCTACCTTGAGCGCCTCGAACTTGGTTCCACCACCAGGGATGGACTCCCCCATACTGCTTGAGGTGTCCATCACGAGCACGATGTCGCCTCTTTGTGAGATTGGGACGCACGTGGGCGTAGGTGTCGGGACCGGAGTCTCCGACGGAGGCAGGGTTGACGTCGGTGTGAGTGTGGACGTCGGTGGCGGTGGCGGCGTATCCGTAGACGGCGGGGGCTCGCAGTTGCCTGAGAACTCCTTGCACTGATCTAAGTCGTTGGGCCAGGCCGCCGGTGCCTGGTCCAGATCGAAGACGCGAAGGAGAGCGCCCGAAAGCGCATCCCACATCGCGAATTCGTACTGCATGACTTCGCCAGGCTTCTGGGCCTGTCCGAACGAACTGACCAGCTTCCCATTCGGTAGCCACGCCACAGGCGCCTGCGGTCCGGCCAAGTAGCTCATTGGGTCCAGGACGGACTCGTTGAGCATGATGGTCTTGACCACTTCGTAACTACTGAAGTCAGGTGACGGCCGCAGGACGACCAGCCGATCCAGCGCGTTCAAGGCTAGCATTCCGTACGTCGCCGCACTAGGATGGAAGTCGAACGCCACGCCGTACACGCGCTTCGTGCCCTCGACAGGGATGAATCTCGACTGGCGTGTCTCGAGATCAGCGAGATTGAAACCGTTTCGGCCGGAACCGATGGCGAGCTTCTTCTCCCACTTCGACGAGTGTGTCCAGTTTCCACGATGCGCGGTGAGGTAGCGGTCCTCTTGGTCTCTCCACCTCCAGATCGGATCGAAGTAGATGGGCACTTCAACCTCGACGAGCGTCTCGGCATCGACCGTACGGACGACGCCCTCGTCTTCGACAAGGTGCAGGATACGGCGACCGTTCGGATCTCGGTCCTCTTCCACTTCGTAGACCGGACTGTTGGTCTCGATCCAAGCAGTTTCCCTTACTCCTACTGCCATCGGATTCGACATATCCATCTCGTAACGCCCGAATCCGAAGGGTCCGCTGGCGGTCTCCGGTGCCGAGGAGTAACCTGTGTCGGTCGCCCCCCACCATTCGTAGACCTTGCCGGTCTTGAATCCGACGAGAACCGCGCCGTTGCGCAGGACGCGACGGTCACCGCCGAAGATGATGTAGACCTGCCAGCCCTCGTCAGTGAGCGTCAGCCACCCGTACTGGGCATTGCTGTTGTTCGTGATGAGCATGACCTTCGGTCGGGCGTCGACCCGCCCAGGACTGATCCACGCGGGCCAGGTCATCCGATACGAACCACTCTCGTTCATCACGTGTGGTCCGTCTCCGTTGGAAATCGGATCCCTTGCCTTGTGGGTGTCGGTGACGGCACCTCCGTCGTCAGTCCCGATGACCGAACGTCCGGCCACCTCAAGGTAGTTGAACGCCTGTTGTGGCGCGAAAGCCACGACGTCCGCGCTCAGCGTGCCTGCTAGCGGCAGCTTTGAACTCGGGCCGGGGTAGGCGCCGGTAGCCTCCTGAGGCGCCGGGGCCATGTGAACCAGAGGTAGGAACGCCTCCCACTGCAGGGTGTTGGGGTTCCATCCCTTCAGCTCACTCCTACCGACCAGCGGGAAGAACAGAGTCCAGGCCTTGACGAAAGGCCGAGGCACGTTCGGGAGGAACGCCACGTGGCGATCCTTGCAGTCCCGAGGTGTGATGAAGGTAATGCGATCGAACTCGCTGATGCCCCCGAGGAACCGCGACGCGAACCCCTTGGGTGCAGGGTCGAATCGACCCTGGATCTCCACTTCGTGACGGTGGTGGGCATCGAGGAGCGCCACCTCATCCGACTGAGGAACAAGCCCGTAGGGCATCGTGCGACTCGCCATCGGCTCAAAGCAGGGGTACAACGCTCTTGGGTATGGCCCTTCCGGGCTACCCAGCGGACCGCTGACCAAGCGCTGTGTGAGATTCTTGTTCGGCGGAATCTTGCAGTAGCCAGTTCTTCCGAGACCGACTACCTGGCCGAGGCCGTTCACCTCGTACACCCGCTCGGTGCTGATGACGACCTCCAAAGCCACATGTCGCTTACCGGAGATCATCCACTTCTCGAACTCGGTCACGACTTCCGCGGCAGGCCGGATCACACCGAAGATTGAGTTGTCGCACCTCGTTGAGATCCAGCCACCCTGGATGGTCTTGGACAGTACGCCGACGACCACGACGGAGTCACCGCTCTGCTGGAGTGAATCCTCCGCCATCAAGGCGAACTGGCCGTTGCTCTTCTCCTGGTAGATGCCGGTCAAGCCGGCGTTAAAGTCGATCTCCCACTGAGGACTCGACGTGACACGAGCCTCGGGAACCGCCGCTGACGAAGAGTTGGGCTGTTGGGCCAGGAGGATGGGTCCGTAGACCCCTCCCAGCATGGCGGCGGCCGCGAACAATATCGCGACCATAACGACTCGTACATGCTTCACGCTTTCCCTCCTAAAGGGAGTATTTCGCGACGATATTCGCGGAGCTGGAAATAACTTCTTAGATCCCGAATTCCGCCAGCCGGCGGATTCGGGATGACGAATGGTTTTACAAATAATCCATTATTCCCAAATTCGCGAACTCGTCGCATGTATTTTTCCTTTCCTGAGTCTGATTGTTAAAGTACACGACAAAATAGCCAGAAGCTTTCTCTGGTATTTCGTCAAAGGCCTATATTATACTCCAGAATCGAAAATCGTTCAAATATTATCGGCCTAAAATACAAGGCCAAACAACCTTAGAGGTTGTTTAGCTTCGCAACCTTGGGTAGTTTACGATTTTTTAACCTCTAGATCAAAAATAAAAAACTAAGAAAATAAAAGTCGAGAATGAGATCTCGTGTATACTATTATTATGAACATTCCCGTCTACATAGCTGTATCTGTCGTTATTATCATGGTGTGGCACTTCATGTTTAACACAAACCCAAAAGACTTTGGTATTATGCAAATGGCTGGAGTATTTGTTCTTGGCGGGGCAATCGGTTGGTTTATGAATTCACTCGAAGCAGGACTTTTAATGTCTATTATTTTATCGCTGATCTTTATTTAGAATCTATGAATAAAGGTTTCTCGTTTGTTCGCATTATAATAATCTGTTTTCTCTCTGCACTCTCATTTATAGTGGGCTTTTGGATTACACAAATGATAATACAAACTCAATCTCCGCTTCCTACACGAATAAGACCTACGCTTTATCCAACACATGCTCCATTAAATAATCTTCAATAAACCAAAGTCAACTTAATAGATTCTTAATATTTTTTTAGTATAGTACCCCTGCGTGGGCCTACTTGGGTAAGGCACCTGGTCCATCAAACCTGGATGCGAGGGTTCAACTCCCTCTAGGTCCACGTGAATATTGACACGTTCCTATCTATTTGATATAGTAGCAATGATGGACTGGGTGTAACCTTACCTAGGTGCATTTAGGTCAAAGAATCCGCCTTGTGCGGATTTTTTGTTTCTTATGTAAGTTTCTTCTCCAGTTCATACACCATCTCTCGAGTCCTATCTACGACATCCGGGGTAACTGAAAGGCTGGTAATGCCCCACTCCACAAGTTTTTCTGCAAGTTCTGGATAATCAGATGGGGCTTGGCCACAGATTGAAACAGTTATTCCATGTTTTTTCCCAGCCTCAATAACTCTTTTTAAAGCCCACATAACCACAGACCTTCTTTCATCATAAATATATGCAATTTCCTGGTTATCCCGATCTACACCAAGTAATAACATGGTTAAATCATTTGTTCCTATGGAAATTCCATCAATGCCCTCTTTGATAAACTCTTCTACCATGATTGCAGATGAAGGAACTTCAACCATCATCCAGAGCTTAAAATTCTTATCTCTATCAAGGCCATGTTCCTTGATCACCTCTTTGATCTGCCGGATCTCTTCAGGAATACGAACAAATGGAATCATAAGCCACACATTTGTATGTCCTGCTTTCCGGACTTTCTTAAGCGCCTCCAACTCCATAGAAAAAACTTCTGTATCGCGGATGTATCGCGAAGCTCCTCTATAACCGATCATTGGATTTTCCTCATGAAACTCATACTTCTCCCCACCTTTCAAGTGACGATATTCATTCGTCCTAAAATCAGTTGCACGGTACACAATAGGCCTTTTCCCAAATGGTTTAGCAAACATCGTGATTTTTTTTGCTAAAGCATTAATATATTCTTTTTGTTTCCCTTGCTCTATGGCAAGCCGTGGATGAATATTTATATGAGCAACAATAAACTCTGCTCGTAAAAGCCCGATTCCGTCAACATTCATTCGTGCTACTCTATCTGCTGATTCTGGTTGTGCCAGATTGGTATAAATTTTTGTTTTTGTCTTAAGTTTTGCACCACGCGAGGCTACTTGTTCGAGTGTGGCACGTTGTTTTTGAGTATAAGGAATTCCTTTAAAAACTTCACCGCGAGAACCATTCACTGTAATCATTTTTTCTTTTTTTAATAATGACGTTGCTTGTGCAGCTCCAACTACAGCCGGTATGCCTAACTCGCGGGAAACAATTGCCGCATGCGAAGTTCTTCCGCCCATTTCAGTCACTATGGCAGCTGCTTTTTTCATAGCAGGAACGTAATCAGGGCTTGTATATGCTGCAACTAAAATATCTCCAGGTTTGACTTTATAATTCTCTTTCGGAGATTTAAGAACCTTAGGAACTCCTGTAGCAACCCCAGGGGAAGCAGGATCGCAAGAAATAAGCAAGTCTTCTTTTGATCCCTCAAGTTTGAGAGCTGGATGTTCGATATTCAACTTACCATTACCTACCCCTTGACCGATGGTCGTTATCGGGCGTGACTGCACGATAAAAACCTCACCATTTTCTATAGCCCACTCTACATCCTGAGGTTTTTTATAATGCTTTTCAATATTTTTTACAAGCTTTGCAATCTGAAGAATTTCTTTGTCTGTAAGCTTTTGCTTATTTCCAATTTTTAATAATTTTACTTCAACATTTCTTGTACCTTTTTTTATCAACGCTTTATTCTGATATCTAATCTCTTTTTTCTTAATCGTTACATTATGCTTATCAACTTCATAATGATCTGGTGTAACTTGCCCACCAACAATATATTCACCGAGTCCAAAAATAGCCTCAATTGTTATGGTTGAATCATCGTTGGTTACTGGATCACTACTAAAAGCAACGCCGGACTTTTCTGACTGGACCATAAGCTGAATAACTGCAGCAAGACCAACTTTGTGATGGTCAAATCCCTGCTCTGCTCGGTAATAAATAGCACGATTGGTAAATAAGGATGCCCAACATTTTTTCACTGCATCAATAAGATCCTTTTTTCCTTGCACATTAAGATATGTTTCCTGCTGTCCAGCAAAAGATGCCGATGGGAGATCCTCCGCTGTTGCCGATGACCTTACAGCAACAAAAGGAATATGTCCGTTTGCATACTTTTTTGAAAAAATTTCGTAATGTTTACCGATTGCCTTTTTTAGCTCTTCTGGAATAGGCTGTTTTTTAATAAGATCGCGAAGTTTTTCTCCTGCTGTCTCTAACTGTTTAGAGTTTTCATGATCAAGACCTTTAAGAATTTCATGTATTTTCTCTTGCAGATGTTGTTTTTCAAGAAAATAAAAATACGCATCCGCAGTTACTATAAAACCATCTGGGACAGGAAGCTTCGCATTTAACATTTCGCCTAAATTCGCTCCTTTCCCCCCAACCCTCTCAACATCATCTTTGCCCACCTCTTTATACCAAAGTATGTGTTTATTACTCATAGAGAATTCAAATTTATAACATATACCTCGTCATCCCGAACTTGCCCGCCTTGCCACGAGGCACGATTCGGAACCTCGGCTTTTGTCATGCTGAACCCATCGGGTCTGAGACCCTCGGGGTCGAAGACTTGATTCAGCATCTCGGGATCCTGAAATAAATTCAGGATGACAGCAAAACGTACTCCTTTAATGCTTTTGACAATATTTCTACAGACCTTTCCAAAGCCCCAACATTCAACACATATGCAATACGCACTTCGTCTTTCCCTAATCCTTTGGTTGCATAAAACCCAGTAGCTGGTGCTACCATAACTGTTTCCTTATGCTCATGAAAATCTGTAAGCAACCACTTTGCAAAATGTGAAGCATTCTTAACAGGTAATTTCACAATAACATAAAACGCACCTTCCGGTTGCGAACACACTACCCCTGGTATTTTGCGTAATCCATTTACTAAAACTGTACGGCGTTTATCATACTCCTCGATAACACCCTTAAAATATGAGTCATCAACTCTATCTAGTTGGGCGGCAACATGCTGATCGATAAAACCAGCAGATAGTCGTGCCTGTGCAAATCGGAGAAATATCTGCATAAGCTTTTTATTTTGAGAAAGAAGTACGCCAAGACGGGCTCCACACAAACTATATCGTTTGGATAAACTATCAACAAGAATTACTCCTTCAGGATATTTTTCTAAATAATTAAGTACTGAATAGGGTTTTGTTCCATTGTAAACAAATTCCCTATAAACTTCATCAGAAATAACATATAAGCCGTGTTTTATTGCAATCTGCATGAGCATATCAACTTCATCTTGCGCAAAAACAGTACCTGTGGGATTTGAGGGATTACAAAGAAGAATAGCTTTGGTTTTTTTTGTTATTGTTCTTTCGATAATGCTTTTACGTGGTACGTGAAAATTATCTTCGATTCTGGTTCTTATAGGTACAAGGCGTGCTCTCGACCGCATAATATAACTTATGTAGTTGGTATAAAATGGTTCAAAGGTAATAACTTCATCTCCAGGTTCGCATGTTGCAATAAGCGACCATAAAATCCCCTCAGATCCTCCCATGGTAATTTGCAGATTGTCTATACCTATGTTTCCGAATCCCAACTTTTTGTAATACTTGAGGAGACTTTGTAGCAACACTCTTTCACCTTGAGAATTTGCATAGGGAACCGATTTATAAGACCAAGACCGTAAAGCATCAAGCATAACGTCAGGCGTCTCAATGTCAGGTTCACCAATATTTAAATGGTATATTTTCACTCCATTAAGCTTTGCCTTTTCAGCAAAAGGAACTAGTTCACGAATAGGTGAAGCAGGAATATGATCCGTGATCCAGGAAAGTTTTTTCATCTCCATTTAGCTTAGAAGACCAACTCATTGATTTCTTGACATATTTTAGACAAGTTTAATACAGGTTGGACCTTCGTTGGGAAATTGTTACAATACATAAATGCAAAAAAATACATTCTTAATTCTTGCAGTAGGAATATTTCTGGCAAGTATCGTTTCAGTGGTATTTTCTTCACTAAAAAATTCAGGTGTTGTCTCGCCGATTATTTCAAAACTTTCAGATTCGTCACAAAAGCTTAATCTTTCTCCAACTCCCTTCCCTTTTCAAGAAATGACTATCCCCTATTTAAGAAATAAAACTTATTCGAGCTCTTTATATGAGTTAGATCGTATTAATGAGACACAAAATTTTACGAGTTACATAACAAGTTATGATTCAGATGGACTTAAAATAAACGGGCTTCTTACCATCCCAAAAGGAGAAAAGCCTTCATCGGGCTGGCCAGCAATCATATTTATTCATGGATATATTCCGCCGACTTTATATCGGACACAACAGAATTATGCTTCACATGTTACTTACTTAGCTCGCAATGGATTTGTAGTATTTAAAATTGATTTACGTGGACATGATGAGTCAGAAGGAGAACCCGGAGGCGCGTATTATTCAGCAGACTATATCATAGACGTACTCAATGCAAGGGCAGCGCTTCAAAAGAGTGATTTTGTTAATCCGGATAAGATAGGACTTTGGGGCCATAGTATGGCAGGAAATGTTGTTTTACGAAGTCTTGCTTCCCAACCAGAAATACCAGCAGTGGTGATATGGGCAGGTGCGGTATATTCATATGAGGACTTCCAAAAGTATCGACTCAATGATAATAGTTATCGTCCCCCAAGCACAAGCACACAAAGACAACGGAGACGGCAACAACTTTTTGATACGTATGGTGAATTTAATGTACAAAATGACTTTTGGAAACAAGTTGCTGCAACAAATTACTTATCAGATATTAAAGGGGCTATTCAACTTCATCATGCAATAAACGATACTGTTGTTAATATTGGATACAGCAAAGATCTTAATAATATTCTTGACCAGACTTCAATTCCGCATGAATTATATGAATACTCAACAGGCGGGCACAACCTTACTGGAAATTCTTTTAATCAAGCAATGCAAAGGACGATTGAGTTTTTTCAAAAATATCTGGAGTGAGAGTACGATTTAAGTAAAATGTTCTTTCTGCGCAGCACCATATGCAAGCGCACCTACTGCAAGAGCACTCATAAGAGCTGTATTAATTAATAATGCAATAAGAGGTCCTGATCTCGATGCTTTTTCCCTCAAGCTTGCTTGAATTGCATCAATTTGTATATCCAATTCCGATTTTCTGACCTGAAATCGAGCAAGATCTATTTTATCTTGATCGGTTTTCTCTAGGTCGGATTTTCTTCGAATCGCTTTTATACCCTCAACAATGTCGACTCTTTCTTGAGTAAGTTGTCTTAATCTATTTATTTCAGCAAGAACCGACGCTCTCTCAGCTTCCCTCGTATCTCGCGCCTCCTCATTAAACCTTTTTTGGAATTCCTTTTTTTGCTTCTCTCTGGCTTCTAGCCATCTTTTATGTTCTTCGAATTTAATAGCCTTTGGCTCAGGATGTTCTCGGTCCCACTGTGTCATGGAGACCTCTGTTCGTGCATCGGCAATATATTCCGTTTCGACATTCCATTGATCCTCGCACCATTGTCTGTATGCTTCTGGATTTGTATTCGGATCTGGTTGTGGATGTTCGCGATTCCATTTTTGCAAGCTTGATTCTGTTATTGCATGTACGGCGCCTTCCTGTTCTGCGGTAAAGGCATTAACAACATCAGGCGCAGTTTCTACGGGTCCTCCTAAACTATCAGGAAATTCTGTTAATGCTCTAATTGCATGCTCTCCAGCTAAGAGATCTACAGAAGCTTCTGCACCTCGTGCAAGATCCATTACTTCTTGAGCTGCGAATGGTGATGCTTCTTTTGCAAGACCTGCTGTCTCTGTGGCAGCTGCTGCTACTCCAGCTCCTTCAGTAACCACTGCAGTTGTTTCAGCGACTACTGGTGCAGCAGCCCCAACTGATCCTGCTGCTTCTGCTACTGCCAATAATGTGTCAGTAATCGGCTCAACCATGAGTAAATTTATTCGTTATTATGAATGTATAATCGTAATTTATCCAAAATTTCGTCTGTTTTTTCTTCATCAATATAGGTAAGCAACATGGGATATATTTTTTCCAATTGCGGAAACTTATCAATATACTTTTTTATTTTTTCATGCATGTCATCGTCGGAGGTAAAAGGTAAAAGCGTTAAAAATTCTTTTCCCGCTTGCTTAGAAATCGGTAAAGTGATAGTTCCTTTTTTAAGTGCTTCTGCAACTGTTTTAAGAAAATCTATTTCTATACGTTTTGTCAAAACAGAAAGCTTATCCATACAATGATTATCATTTATCCTTCTTATAGTTTCAACCTCTAAGATTGTTTAGGTTCACAACCTTGGGTATTTTAATTTAATTTTTTAATTTTTGTACCTAAAATATGTAGGAGATGTTGGGCCTCACTTCAACCTTCGATGTTGGTTTGTACTCCAACCTCTGTACTTGGGGCATTAACTTCCTATTACATGCTATAATTTCTCACTATGCTTACTGCTGGGATCGTTGGTCTTCCTAACGTTGGGAAGTCCACGCTTTTTAACGCACTTTTGAAAAAGCAAGTGGCTGATGCTGCCAATTATCCTTTTTGTACCATCGACCCAAATATTGGTGTTGTAGAAGTGCCTGATGAACGGCTTCCAAAACTTGCAAAGATTGTTGAAACTGAAAAAATAGTACCGTCTGCTGTTGAGTTTTGTGATATCGCAGGACTTGTCCGCGGGGCTTCCAAAGGCGAAGGACTTGGTAATCAATTTCTGAGCCATATACGTGAAGTCGATGCGATTATTCATGTAGTAAGACTCTTCGAAGATGAAAATGTAACACATGTTTCTCAAAAATTAGATCCGAAAGATGATATTGAAACAATTGAAACAGAACTTATTCTCAAAGATCTCGAAACACTTTCACGTCAAGAGAAACCTAATAAAAAATTATCAAAAGAAGATGATATCTATTATGATGCTGTTGAAATCCTCAAAGAAAAACTGAACAAAAATATTGCAGCAAAAGAGGTGCAGCTTTCCGACATACAAAAAGAGTCTGTGAAAAAACTTAATTTGCTTACCATTAAACCCGTTCTGTATGTACTTAATCTCTCTGAGAAACAACTGATTAATTTACCTGAGATTAAAAAACTTATTTCAACTCATTTCAACGAATTTCAACCGATTCTCACTCTCTGTGCCAAACTCGAATCAGATATTGTTGTCCTCTCCCCTGATGAGCAAAAAGAATATTTACAGCAATACAACCTTGAAGAACCTGGTCTTAATAGACTTATCAATGCAGCATATGACCTTCTTGGTCTTATTTCATTCTTAACAGCGGGGAAAAAAGAAGTTCGTGCATGGCCGATCAAGAAAGGGACCACTGCTCAAAATGCAGCTGGTGTAATTCATACAGATTTTATACAGCATTTTATAAAAGCAGAGATAGTTCCCTATCAGCAGTTTGTTGAAGTTGGCGGCTGGATCCATGCACGCGAAAAAGGTCTGGCAAAAATGTGTGGACGAGACTACGAAATGCAGGATGGAGATGTTGTAGATTTTAAGGTTGGTGTGTAGAAGCATCAAAAACGACATGCTCTTGTCCTGCATCAGATGTTCCTGTTTCCATCCCACCGAGAAACACTCGCAATGCATCTTTGATTCTCTTTATTTGTTGGAAGTCTGCAGGATAGGGATTCTCCCATTGAAAGACTCTTCCAAGTTCTTGAACTGACTTCCCTTGTACATATCGATAATAGAGATACCTTTGTTGGTGTGCATTAAGGCTTTCTAGAAATCTGGTGAATCTAGTTGGATCATCTTGCGCAAAAGTACCTAATTCGCGAACATTCCGAGTCGCTAATTCGCCTCTCAATATTTCAATATTTCCCCTATTTTGACCGCGGAATTCTCTAATGGATCTTGGTCTCCTCCTGTTCCTTCTTTTCTTAACTTCTCTTGGTTTTTCAAATTTATCTAATTGCATAGAACCTTTTCCTAAATACCTCTCAAGATGGGCAATGGCCCGATGCTGACGTGCTTTTGCTGCTCCGTAAGATGTTCCCATTACCCGAGCTATTTGATCAGATCGTAAACCTCGCCATAATCTATTCCACAATAATGTTCGTTGTTCTGGCTCCAGATCTTGGAGCATTGCTAAGAATAGAGCTGGATCTTCTAATTTTTCGCGTACTGCTGGATTGTGTGTATGTTGAAGCAAGCTGAGTCGAATATGTTCAGCGAGTATATCAGGCGGTGGCTCTGCAAATTCCACCCGCTTAGTTTTTTGAGTTGGTTCTGGCACAATTACTTCAACGGATTGATATGTGTTATAAGCAGTAACAACGCTTTGTATCGAAGACTCACCTAATGGTGTTGTGACATAAATACCATCCGTTATACGCATGAGTAAAGGACTATCTCCTTGGGTAAGTCTCTTATTAAGAGTCTCTCGTAATGTTTCTAATTCTAAACCTAATCTTTGAGCTGCAGCCCTACCATGATCTCTAAAAACGAATTGTCCATATCGACTTAGATATTCATTTACCACGGTTAAAATTTCTAGTTGATACTGGGGATAACCAACATCCGCTGCAACTGTATTATCGGGATAAGGTATGGTCATATCAGCTTCCCCAGTTAGCATATCATAGAAATCTTTTGTTGGAATCATGAGCCTATAACCACCTCGAGTATCTTCATGGACTATGCCAATTTGCTTAGCTAAATCCATTGCTCTGATAATTTGTTCTTTTGAAAAACCAGTTCCTTGATACATGTCACGAAGTGAAACAGCTCGAACAATGTTTCTCCGCTCTTTTTCATCAGTTCGCGCAGCCAGAAGGGTTAGGCGTGCAACCATCGACGGAGAGATTGATTTTTCAGTTCCATCCACTTGTTCAAATTGGATTGTCCCACTATACGGATTAATCACACGAGATTCAGATGCGACCTCTGTTTCTGGAGTGGTTCGAACAGTTCGTGCCAAAAGAACTGGGTGGATTGTGTATTCGGTAGTCTGACCTCTTAATATTCTTTCTGCAGCAATTCCATTTCTAATCCCGTATCCAAATGCTGTCTTTTGACGCACAATTCCAAGAAGCGGTTCTTCTCCATGCGTCGCTATTTTATGCAGTATTTCTCTTACATACTCTTCTCTAAAGGGAACTTCTATATCAAGATCGGCCATATCGTGATGTGGTAAAAAGACTTGGTGACTTTGAATGTATCGTAATATCGATGCAACAAGATCACGATGATACTCATGGATTTTATCTTGCCATAAATCGGGCTGAGGAGGTGGAACCTTTCTTATATTTGTTCTTGAAACAAGGAGTTCTTGGAGTGTTGGTATGGGTACCGTCGGGCGATAGCCTGATGAATATGTTCCAGTTCTCTTTTTAACAACGCCAAGTGCAGTTAGCTTATCTAAAGCATGTCTAACTTCAAAATTTGTTTGCGCACCTTGTGTCATCTCAGAAACACGTCTTGCAGTAATCCATGGGTCAACGCCCTGATCTGTAAGAGCCGTTGCAACTCCGGTAAACAAGGCTCCAATATATCGATCAGTTACGCGCAATTGACGCTCTTCACCTGTAAATTCGGAGTTCGCGATAATGGTCTGGGGTCCATAAGGAACTACTATTGGAACATTAACATATGCATCTCCTGGCTCAGCGGAATCGGGTCTTAAGACGAAAAGAGAAGGTGTAGCTTCCAAACCAGGCGGGACATCTATAGTGTCTACTAATTCAGCACGACCCATTGTGGACTATTATATCACACTACTTGTTTCATTAGCCTCAACCCTGCCTCAAATCCCACCTCGGGAGTGGGATTTGAGGCAAATATTAATGAATATTAAAAAGTCTCAGTGCATTTTCTGTCGTTATTTTTACTAAATCTTCGATGCTCTCTCCTCGTAACTTCGCTACAAATTCAGCGATAATCGGAAGATTCACAGGTGTATTTGGGTATTGTTTTTGGGATCGTAAAGGTTCTGGTAGAAGAAATGGCGAGTCTGTTTCTAAGACAAGATGTTCTTGAGGGACCCGCATAATAAATTCCTGTTTTTTCCGTCCTGGAGGTGAATCATACGTTATATCTCCATCAACACCAATAAAAATATCATGGTTTTTAGCAAAACCTAATAATTCTTCCTCTGGTTCACAGCAATGAAAGACTATTCTTCCTCTGAAATATTCCTCCCAATGCTCATTGAGAAGCCCCAGAAGATCATTTTTTGCTTCTCTATTATGTAGAATAACAGATTTTTTGTAATTCTTTGCAAGTTGTAATTGTTTAATTAAAAATTCTTTCTGAAGATTGAAAAACATTTCGTCAATGTGGTAGTTTTGATATTTAGTATCTTCATATACATGTTTATCAAGTCCAATCTCACCAACCGCTAAAACCTTCTTTTCCTGGAGAAAATTTTCAATAAATTGTAGTCGTGAAGTAAATTCAGTATGAGCTAAAAACACATGATGCGGATGTATTCCCACCGCCGCAAAAACTGACTCATCGCGTGAAGCAATTTCCACAGCTTTCTGTGATGATTCCTCGTCTGTCCCCGGAACCACAATGTACTTCACGCCTGACAGGTGTGATAGCCTCAACACATCATCAAGGGTTTTTGCAAAGCGTTTAAAATTGAGGTGCGCGTGGGTATCAAACATGGTTAAAATAGGTTGGAATAAGTTGTAATAAGTTACAACAGGTTGCAATAGGTTCCGATTTTAACTAATTGATTATAACTGATCGTAATCTACGTTGCAGGATAATCTACCACTTTTGGAGGGATATATGGAGCTTTTTTGATAAATGTATTCATAATTTGTGGTAAAAGACTAAAACCAATAATAAACATGACAACAGCGAGGAAATAACCAATAATCGAAAGTATTATCCATCCTTTAGGTCTCTCTATAACCTTTGGTATTTTCAACAAGGAATATATTTCATACATATAGCTTATGAGAAATGGACCAAAGAAAATGGACAGTACAAAATTAATTGCATTGAGAACAGCGCTGTCGACTGAAGCAAGAGAAATAACAATTATATAAAACAACGCATATATGAGAACCAACCGACCAGCAATTCCCCAAAATCTCTGATTAATAAGTGACCTACTTATCCATAGATTATCAAGTCCAATCTTTTGTTTCTCAATGAAAACAATGACTGAAAAAGCATTCCAGAAAACCCAGAGAAAGAATATTAATCCAAGACTCATAATGCCAAATGGCACAAGTCCCAGAAGGAAAAGATTCAAAGCAATATTAAACCACACAAATCCCCATACTCGAGGACGTGTTTTTTTATACGTATCAATAACACCAATATTTTCTTTTTGAATTATTATGGTTGTTAGCGTGAGTTGGGACCAAGAAACAAGATAAATGATGACGAGAGCCCCGTATATAATCCCAATAATTGCAAGAAACGCAATAATAATGGTCGATATTGTTGTTTTAAGAGTAAAAAGAACTGCTGCAAAAAGCCCGACAATGAGGAAAACGACGGCTATACCAACGAAAATAATAATATATTGGATTATTGCTGCGATAAGGAAACTTAGGAAGCGATCTTTGGTTCGTTGTAGAGCTTTTCGTATAAGATTTTCTATCTGCCAGGGGTTGTTGGTAGCCATACTAGATTTAGTATAAAAGAACTCTGTAAAGAATGTCAATTATGTTTTCTAATGGTTTAGAATTCTGATAGAATGAGTTAGAATTACAATAATATGAAATGGAAAAGTAATATAACAAATCAGGTTCGATGGTCAGGTGATATCTCAAATAAAGAAAAAAAACAAGTAGTGGCTCAAAAAATTGCAGCACAGGTAAAAAACGGAGATATTATTGGAATAGGCTCAGGATCAACCTCTTTCCTAGCACTCCAAGCTATAGGAGAACGGGTCCAAAAAGAAAATCTTTCGATAACTGCAATCACAACTTCATATGAGATGTTAATAACATGCTCAGCACTCAATATTCCGACAACAACTCTTTTGCATGACCGACCAGATTGGTCTTTTGATGGTGCGGATGAAGTAGATCCAAACAATAACCTAATCAAAGGTCGCGGGGGTGCAATGTTTATTGAAAAAATTATGATTGTGAGCGCTCCAAAAACATTCATTCTTGTTGATGACACAAAGCTTGTTGAAAAGCTTGGAATAAAATTTCCTGTTCCTATTGAAATCTATCCTATGGCTATTAATGTTGTCGAAGAGAGACTTATGAAGATAGGAGCAAAAGAAATAGTGCTTAGACTTGCAAAGTCAAAAGATGGCCCAGTGATAACTGAAGGTGGAAATTTTATTCTTGATGTAAGATTTGAAAATATCGGAGATCAAACAGAGGTAGACATAAAGAAGATACCAGGAGTTATTGAATCAGGTCTATTTATAGGATATTCTGTAGAAGTCATCTCCACGTAGAATTACCCAAGGTTGTTTAGATTCGTAACCTGTTGCAGCTTTGATATGGTGTTGTCCGGGCAAGGAGCTTTTACGTCGTGAAGACGGTTTCCGCGAAGCGGTATAGCCACTTGCCCGAGACAAGCACCTTATGTATCGGCTCGTGCCGAATTGTTGTGGAATCGCGATATCGCGCTAGGACAGCCGGCTGCCGCAGTGTACTTCCAGCTTCTTGAGGCTCCCTCCGCAGCCGTAGTGTGTCATGGTGTTCCAATCCACACCACTTGGGGGCACTGACTGGTGGCATCTGTTGCAGACGAAGTCTGCCACCACTTTGGCGCAACGATCGCCATCATCCGGTCGGTCCACACTTCATTTCGTCGACCTCCTTTAGATCGCCGAACCGAAGGGTTGACTTGGATCCTCAGGCATCACACGCCTACCTGTTGTAATCCAAATCATGTCGTAGCTTCCGCACTCCGGACAAACCTTGAAGTGGTGCCGCCATACCTTTTGGCAATCTGGACACCGTATTATGAAGGGGCCTTGTCTGCTCCGGCCCTTTTGTTTCCTCCCTGGTCTTGGCATGAATACGAAGTCCTTTCTTTGGTTGGTTAGTCTCCTTTAAGAGACCAAGTCGTGATCGCAGAATACGGCTCTGCGCTCGCAGTGGCCTCCGCAGTCCGCATGGATGAGTGTGTCTACGACGAGATCTCCGTCATTGACATGCGCATAACACTTAGCGCATACCAGGGCGGGGATCCGCTGAAGACAAACACCCTGTTCGCGTTCTTGGTCACTCCTACGCTCACCGTGGATTGGACAATGCATGACCTGCTCCTTTCGCGTTTTCGCGATGCTGACTCTTATGTCTACGGCGATACTCTGGCACAGTCTTTTGGTCGTGTCGTATGATGGATCTTCGTGTTGGTGAAACTTCAGTCTATTCTGAAGAGCATGTTCCAAACATCTGTATTTTCCACAGCATTCCATCGCAGATGGTATGCTGCTGTTTTTCTCTTGATTGATAGATTGTAGGCTTTAGTACAAACCTCCGCCTCTCTATCTCGATGTACGAACACATATAGAACCACGGGAACAAAAGATGAAAAGTTTATTAAAACTCCCGAAATTAGACTCGAATCCCACTCCCGAGGTGGGATTTGAGGCAGAATTCATCCTCTATTTCCGTGACTCTATATAAATCTATCTTACGATTCCACAATGTGTTAAGGTGCTTTTTAAAAAATCCTATGAATCAATTATTCCCATGCGAAAAGGAAATAATGATTCAAAGAGTGAAACAATTATATTACTTGAGGCGAAGAATGTCAAAACTATGGGCTACAAAGTATATACCAGTTGGAATGATTTATAATCAGTTATAATTTATTTTTAACAACGATGCTTATCTACCCATCTATCCTTGAACCGACAGTTGACGACCTTTTTACCTATCTTCAAACACTTTTTCCCGTCTTTAATCATTTCCAGATCGATATCGCAGATGGAAAGTTTGTACAAAGTAAAACCGTGCAGATAGAGGAAATAATAAAAAGTATTCAAAATTCAGACTTCAAAACCGAAAACAAAACATTTGAATTTCATCTTATGGTCAAAGATTATGAAAACGAGCTTAAGAAACTGGAGAAGCTTAAAGAGCGCGTGCGTATTCAACTGGTATTGATACATGTGGAAGCGCTTCAAAAGATACAAGCTATAAGCTCCAACTCGCAAATAACTCACAATCCGCAATCTACAAATCACAGTTCGTTCGAACTCGGCCTTGCGCTCAACCCTGATACCTCAATTGAGTCCCACTGGCCGATCATACAACAACACACTACTGTCCAACTTATGACAGTCCATCCTGGACAACAAGGCTCCCCTTTTGTTCCTGAGGTTCTAGATAAAATCACTATTTTACGCGAAAAAGGTTTTAAAGGAGAAATTATTCTTGATGGTGCAATGAACGATAAAACGCTACCTATCATTCTTAGTAAGAAATATTGGCCAGACGCCATCTGTCCAGGAAGTTATTTTAAGCACAATCCAAAACAACAACTCGAGAAGTTGTCTAAAACAATCATTGACTATACAAGTTAAGAATATCAGTTAAGCTAAACTGCCCATCCTGATTTTTATCAATTGGCCACAGGGTATTCGCTTCCTCAATGTTTTCTCCCGGAGCAAAATGCATAAACCATTGTTGTGGCAAACTACCTTCTGCTATTAATACACACCGATACTCGTCAACGAAGTTTACGCCTTCCACATGCTCAATTACTAATCTTCCAGCTTTAATCTGGCCGTTTTCGCGCGCTACGATTTGTTCGTTTTTATCAAAACACTGAACCTCGGCGTTGGCTAATTCGACTTGGCCAGTAGGATAGCGTAAATCTGGAAACTCAAGAATTGGGGCTTGGTGAATACACGGTGTCCATTCAGCAAGCTCGAGAACAACTCGACCTTTTCGAGCTAATCCAAACCTTAATGTAGGACAACCCACCGTTCTCCCCGGATTCATGGTAAAAGTTGTCTTAAGCTCTTTTCCTGGCAAAACAATGTGGAAATCTGAAAAAGAATACTCAAATGACGGTCCAAGCAATACAAGCTCATATTCACCTCGGCGGATTGCATCGGTGCTTTTGTTTATGAGAGAAATCTCTGTGGAAAAATCGAGGTTTTCAGCAAGATCGCGAACAAATGTGCCTGTTGTTGTTGCTCCAAAAGTAAATTCTGGCTCACCGACAATCTTTTGAGAAGAATATATAAATTCTCCTAATGGTGTCCGACTTTTATCTGAACAATTAACCATGGAGAAAGACGCAAAATTTCCATCACAGGCATTATATGTAAAAATATTGAACGATAATAACTTTTCGTCCTTTTCCCAAGCTGATATCGCTTTTTGTATATTTGCAAGTGTTTCTTCTCCAGTATCCCCACCTGTCTCAGTAACTATAACATTCATGCCAAGTGCATGATCGACACCAATTTGAAATAAATATTTCTTTTCAGCAATATAACTAGAGATAAGAGGACCGCCAAACATATTATGGCCATTAAAATACGTATGAGTAGCAAGCGTTGAGACATTGTTAAAAATTGTTGGCTGGGCATTCAAAAGCTCTCGATAAAAAATCTTAGCATCGCAAAAAGTTGGAGGTCTATGCGGTGAGGCTTTATCAACTGGAGCTACCATAACTTCTGCATCTTTATCGACCTCAAGAATTTTTTGTTTCGTTATCTCAAACCACTGTGCATATGCTGGAATATTACCTAAGCAATCTCCAGCGAGTTCATCACCCCTATTAAGTTCGTTTCCAAGTTGGTAATACCCATGCGATGGAGCACGTGTGTTTTTGATAACATTTACGATGTATTCGGTTGTGCTCTCAGTTGGTAATTGCCAATTCCCACCATCATCGATATTCGTGGCAAAACGGATGATATAAAGACACTTCTCTTCAAATGCAATATTGTATTCAGCTTGCAAATCCTCTGGTTTCATCTCTCCTTCTCGAATAACACGTACAAGACTTCCCCACTCTCCACTATTTGCATTTACTGTTCTACATGCCTGACGAATTTCATCATGCGTCGGAGAGATAAGATGAGCGCCGTAAATATTCCGTGGTCGTCCTTGAGCCAATACATGTGGTGTTAAAAAAAGGGTACAAGCCATCAAAAACAGTAAAGCAATATATTTTCTCATATTACATATTATACATTGAGTATTGAGTATCGCTGACATTCCCACTCCCGAGGTGGGATTTGAGGCTAAATTTTAAAAAGTTAATGTTTTTTTAATCTTTCTACGTTATCTCCCATGTTATTTCTACGTTATCCGTGCCTCTCGTTACGTTTCGTTGCGCTATAATTATACTCGTGATGAAATCACGACTTCCACCTTTTCATACTATTTCGGGCAACATTTCATTTAAAAAAGACACAGTTCCCCAAGAAGGATCAAGGATCTATATGATTCCGCTTTTGTTAATTCTACTGATATCGATTCTTTTTGTACGTCTTTTCCAGCTTACTATCGTAAAAGGTGCATATTATCGTTTTGCTGCTGAAAATAATAGAATACGTGAAGTGTATAGCGAGGGCAATAGGGGTACAATCTACGATCGAAAGGGTTATGTTCTCGCATACTCGAAATCTGACACACAGGAAAAAAACGGGGTTGAAACGTTCAAACGTATGTATAACGATCAATCAGCGCTCGCGCATGTTATTGGTTATCGATCAATCGCCTCAGAAAAAGATATCAAAAATGATCTTTGCAAAGAGCCTTTGCGGCTCAATGATAAAGTTGGCGTCAAAGGAGTAGAAGCATTATATGAGTGTCATCTACGTGCTGAAAAAGGGAAAAAACTTGTGGAAGTTGACGCAGTAGGTAAGTATACAAAGACACTCTCAATGATTCCTCCTATTTCAGGAAAACCGATCAAGTTAAGTATTGATGTAGAGCTACAGAACAAAGCGCTAGAGATTATTGAACAGAATCAGATTACAACGTCCGTTGAAGTGGATTTGAGAGATAAAAATATCGCCATTATCGCGACACAACCTGATACCGGAGAGGTGCTTATGATGCTTTCTTATCCTACCTTTGATCCTGTGGCTTTTGAAGAGGGAAATAAAGAATTAACACAACAATATTTCAAAGATAAACGCAAACCGCTTTTCAATAGAGTGTTACAAGGCACATATCCACCAGGTTCAATTTTTAAACCAATAGTTGCAGCTGGGGCTCTAGAAGAATCTGTTCTAGATCCTTCCGACATATATGTTGATGTTGGATTTATAGAAGCAGGGCCAATAAAATTCAATAATTGGTATTATCGTCAATACGGCCGTGTCGAGGGTGCAGTAGATATGGTTAGAGCACTTAAACGCTCAACAGATACATACTTTTATAAAGCTGGGGAAAAATTAACTGCAGAAAAAATCAAAGTGTGGGCAGAACGTTTTGGGCTAGGAAAACATACTGGAATCGAATTTGATGAAAAAACAGGTGTTGTTCCATCAGACTTCTGGAAGCGAGAAATTATCGGCGATAGATGGTTCTTGGGTGATACCTATAACTTATCGATCGGACAAGGGTATTTATTAACAACACCGCTCCAAATGAATCTCGCAACATCTGTTTTTGCAAACGGTGGTAATCTATGTAAACCCCAACTCTTAAAATTAACTGCAAAACACAATCAAGAACTTCTTGAAGATTCCCAACCTAAATGTACATCGCTCAACCTCTCAAAAAAAACGCTTTCTACTATTCGTGAAGGAATGAAACAAGCCTGTGAATCTGGTGGAACTGGTTGGCCATTTTTCAATTTTGGTGTAAGCGATGATGGAGCAACATCGTCAGCCGATTTAAAGCGAATTCACGTCGGTTGTAAAACAGGCACCGCAGAAGCTCCGGGCGCAGATCTTCCCCACGCGTGGTTTACTATTTTCGCGCCATTTGATAAACCAGAGATTGCACTCACTGTCATGGTTGAAGAATCAGGTGAAGGATCAAATATTGCTGCACCAATCGCAAAAGAAATTTTGAAATTCTACTTCGAAAGAAGCGAATAGTTTCGTACCTCACACCTGACAGGTGTGATGAGGCTCACACATCATTTGACACACTTTGAAGAATGATTCGAGCCTTTCATGATCTTTTGAAATTATAATCTTTTGAAATAAGGTTGTTGAATAGTAACTTTTTCTCCCCCAAACTGCTTGAGCATTTTTTCCGCAGTTTGAGGCAAAAATGGCTGGAGCGCCTCGCCAATATCTACCAAGGAAGCTAGTCCTTCTATACCAATAATTATTTCCTGTAATGTTTTAAGAGACTCTTGCTTTGTTTGTCTCCATGGTTCTTTACGATTTATATACTTATCTAGATTCGCTATAGACATCCAGATTACCTCTAATGCTTTATCAAATTTAAAATCCCTAACGAGAGCTCCGACATCCTCCATTAACTGATTAGGCCTATTTCTTACAGGAATCATTAAGTCATGCTTATGAGCAAGCTTCGCAACTCTTGAAATCAAATTCCCCAACCCATTAGCTAAATCTGCATTATATACTTCTTTAAAACGATCGTCTGATACGTCTCCATCTTTCCCCGAAGGAACTTCACGAAGAAGATAATATCGTACAGCATCAACGCCGTACTTCTCCAAAAAAGTAATTGGATCAATAACATTCCCTACTGTTTTGCTCATTTTTTGACCCTGCGAAGTAATAAAACCATGTACATATAATTGTCGTGGTGGTTGAAGGCCTGCGGACAGCAAGAATGCCGGCCAGTATACTGCATGAAAGCGTATGATATCTTTACCAATTACCTGTGCATCAGCTGGCCACCATGTTTTATATTGCTCATCATCCCAACCAAATCCCACACCTGATTGATAAATATTGAGGGCATCAAACCACACATACATTTTTTGTGTATCGTCACCGGGCACTGGAACGCCCCAATTTTTCGCACGTTCATTTGTTCTTGAAATACTAATGTCTTGCAAAGGTTCTTTGAGAAATCCCAGAATCTCGTTTTTTCTTTCCCTAGGAATAATTTTGAGGGTGTCTTTTGTAATTAAATCAAGAATCTGCTCTTGGTATTTTGAGAGTTTGAAAAAATAATTCTTTTCAGATACTTTTTCAAGTTTTTTTCCAGGATGATGAAAGCATTCGCCTTGTTCATCTAATTCGTCTTCTGCGTAAAACATTTCGCATCCTACACAATAAAGCCCTTCGTATTCTTTTTGATAAATATCACCGTTGTTATTACATAGTTCCCATAATTTCTGACTAGCGGGATAGTGTTTTTCTTTATCGCTGCCACGCTGGAACACATCGATCTGGACATGGTAAGCTTTTGATAAATCAATAAAAGCCTGGGAATTCTCATCAACAAATTCCTGAATAGGTTTTCCTGCTTTCTCAGCGGCTTGAACATTCTTCAGCGCGTTTTCATCAGCCCCAGAAAGAAGGCGCGTCTCGTCACCGATAAGACGGTGATATCGAGCAATGACATCACATTGTACAAATTCTAGTGCATGACCGATATGAGGCTTTGCATTAACATATGGTATAGCAGTGGTGAGATAGAATTTTGACATAAAAGTATTATAACAGCTCTAACATCTCAGCAGCCCAGATCATGCCAGTATGTGCCCCATGATAAAAGGGTCTTCCACGATAAGGTTGACGTCCATCAGGTTCAAATACTTCAACATATGTCCCCTCTCTTAAAATCCACTGTTCATATTCTTGTAGCTGAGCTTTTGCATATGCAGGATCAACGCGCGCGGCCAATTGGATATAACGGGGACCAAGCATTGACCAAACTGTTGTTCCTTGAAAATTAGGCGCAACTGCTTGAGCAATTAATTCCAAATCTCGATCATCGTGATCCTCAGCAACATGGTACCGTAATGCAAAAGGATGATCAAATCCTGCATCTCGAATAGTATCGATGGTCGAGGCAAGCATTTTATCATCTGAAACGATACCGAGCATAAACGGTATTATTGCTGTATCTCCAGAAAGTTGCGGTCGTTTTCCTGAATCATTATCAATAAAGTGCTTTCCATTCCAAAAACGTTCCAAAAACGTCGACCGTAAGTCAATACCACAAAGTGGGTTTTCAATGGAATCAGCAAAATCGTTATCAAGAAGTTCTTGAAATTTAAGAAGAAAAGCATTTGATGATGAGGTTGCTCGACGAGTAATCATGTCTTTGATTGTGGGAAAATGACGATCTCGGCGAACACCATTAGTTTTCGGATCGTAGACTTTTGCTACATATGCATCAACCTGTGCCTGAAGAAAATCGCCGTAACTATCTAGTATTTCTTGCGCTTGGAGGGTTTTGATTGATTGTAATAACCATACCATTGAATCAGCCGCATATGAATACACATTGAATGGTAAGCTATTTGGTGCAATAGTCGTAGAGACACGACCGTATAAAGCGTACTGTTGCATTGCCCATTGAAGTGATTGTCGAGCTTGCTCCTCATATCCGGCGCGCATTAAATCTGCAAGAACAAATCCAAAATCGCGAATCCAGAATTGATTTATTGGTGATTCTCCAGCTTCAAAATAAACTCCATTCCAACGCTTCTCAACAATTGCTCTACAGATATCACGCGCAGAACCGGCATATCGAGTAGGTTCTGGAGTACGGATATGTTGTGGTACTATTCTCGCCCCTTCTTGTCCAAGAAGAACCATTTGCCTAACAAGCGAAGGCCCTACGCGCTCATTGAAACTCATATATTTCAGACGCCTGTGCGTTGAGCCAATAGTATACAGCACGAGAGGTAGTAAGTATTAGGTATTACGTATCGTCTTGTTTTCTTCTTCAGCTCATGCTACTCTAATAGTATCCAATGAGTAAAAGAAAATTTGTTATCGCTTCAGTAATTTTAGGTATTTCTCTATTGCTTGCTGTTGTATATTTTTATCAAAGTTCTTCAACACAACAAGGACACCCTTCTTCAACCAGGATCCAAGAAGCTCTTAGAAATAAAAAAATAGCTCAATATTTTGAGGATCTCGTTCCTCCTGAAACAGCTTCATCTGAGAATACACTTTCTTTTATTATTGATTCATATGAGCTTGGTGCCCAACTTCCTTCTATTCCTCAGAACCCTCGTATTTATGCATTGAAAACCCGATTCACTCATGCAGAGATAAATCAACTCGCTACAAAACTCCTTGGACCTAATGTGTCAACAGAATACCTCAGTGATAAAAATTTCGTTTCTCTCAATTCCAAACATGGCACGTTAACATTTAACACAACAACGGGAGCATTTTCGTTTTATTCACTTCTCACAAAACTCCCGTTTCAAACAACACAAGATCAACCTGATATTCGACCACAACTTACGCAGTATCTAAAAAATTCACTAGGGGTTATTGACGATACCATAACAGCAACTGCATATTACACAAGGAGCACTAATTCTAATATCACGTATTATGAATTCCATCGTGACTGGGATAAAGTAGGACTCGCTATTATTAATCCGGTGGGTGTTATAAACCTGCCTACTTCCAAGAGCGTAAGTCAACTGAGTCTCACGGGATTTGATGAATTTAGCCCAGATGATACAACAATTACATTTGCTTCAGATGTTCCGGGGAAAAAGAGAAATGATGATTTTAACACCATGACCGTCGCTGTTTCACAGGAAGGTTATGTCGTTTCTATTGATTCAAACATCCGGCTTATAACTGAAGAAAGAACGCTCGCTGATGCAGGACTAACACTCCTTGATCCAAATAAAGTTATCGATGAAATTAAACATGACGGCTCATACTTCAATATCGCCCTTCCTTCAGGAGAGGGATTTATAAGTCTTGAAAAAACATTCCCGAATCATGAACTTAAAGCAAAAGTTGCAGAAATTACTGACGTTTCTTTAGTGTTTACAGAAAAACACGGGGATGTTACTCAAAAATATTTATATCCTTCATATATTGTTCGCGGTGTTGCTGAAACAGAAACAGGGGTGCGAACAAAATTTGCGCAAACTGTACCAGCTATAAATGATATTAGTAAATTATCTCAAACATCATTATTGGAAAAGGTTATATCGTATTTTGGGAAATTCTCAGTTAAGCAAGTCTATGCACAATCGGATTCCCAAAAATGTTTTACTGAAATTATCTATCCTTGTGGAGAAGGCGAAGATTCTGTTCAGTGTACTTTTACGTTAAAAAGATGCATCACACCTACTACAACAGTGCCTACGGTAACAGTCCCTACAGCAACTCCATATATAACACCTCCTCAGGAACCTTCATCAACCCCTGTACCAGATCTTCCAGGACCTTGTGTTTTATATCGACTAAATGAAGAGGATGAATATGATATTGTAGAACTTGCAAATGAATTTGCTATTGATGCTCCTGATCTTAATAGTCCGATTAATCCTTTTGGGTGGAGGTATGATATACCAGGCATAGGTGTTATTGCTTATTTCCCTGTTTCTCTTCCTGATGGTCCTATTGCTGTAAGAATTTCACGAAGCACAAATGCGCGACCAGGAACACCATTGGCCGGGGGTGAAGTGCTTTATGGAAGGCAATTTGATTCTCTACAAATACAGGTAGAGTTAGAAGTAGCAATTCGCGCGGCACAAAGAATTCAGCAAGATCCTTCACTTCTTAGATATATCGATCATCCTCGTTATCAAGTGGAAATGATTGATCTAAATCATATATTTCCTGAAGTTGGGTACGACATGCTTGATAATAGAATCATGAATAGTTTTGGAATACATTGGAATATCCAGCAGGCAGTGGAAGAATATAACGGCTGGACACTCGAACAACTAGCAAACACTACACAAGAACTTGCTGAGGTGCCCACGAGAATGCTTATTGGAGCTCGAAGAGCAACATATGGAGATAATCCAATAGGTCGGGATGCTAATCAATTTGTTTTAGATGCTCGATGTAAATTCTTATCGCCTGTATCACCACTCTTGTATTTTTATCCTGAACAACCATTACGTATAACATTATCCTTCTTGCATCCGTATGTGGTTTATGGTGAACCCATTCTTAACAAAAATCTTGTATTTAACGCATATCCATCGGGAAAATTATTATTTGATGGGATTGAGAGAGATAAATATCATTACGAATATAGCTCTGTGAAATTTGACAAACCACAACAAGGATGGATTATTCCTTCTGAAAATGTCTTTTCTTATCTTCAATACAATCTTGCCCCGAAGCTTGGATTACAAGATAATGAGTTGACTGACTTAATACAAGATGTAAGAGGGAGTCTTGCTGGTAAAAATCAAAAACCGTATATGTTTATCGGACTTATTCCTGAGAAACAATTGGGTGAAAAACTTCCCTTTGAGATCAATCCAAAGCCCCAGAATATATCGAGAAAACATCTGTATATTTCTTTTATGGATACAAAAAACTATGTAGAAGCTCCAAAAGTTACATCAATACATCGAAATGGATTTGATGTCGTAGAACTTGGCGTTTATGTTGAATAATAAAATTTTTGCCATTATCGGAATTGTATTTCTAGCTCTTACAGGACTTGTCACGTATTCGTATATACAAGTTAGACAACAAAGAGATGTGGGTGCCGCAGATATACTTCCACAACAATGTTTAGCTCTGGGAGGAATTGTATATCCAAGTCAATCGTGTCCTCCTGGATATACACAAAAAGGAACGGTCGATGATGGCTCGCAAACAGGTGACCTCGGTGATATACAAAAAATTGGTCAGGGAGTATGCTGTGTACCAGATGTTATTCCGCTCACGCTTACTCCATCACCCACTATAACAGGAGCTCCAAGTAGTTCTCCCACACCTACTCCTGTGATATCAACAACAATAACACCAACACCTACTCCAATGTGCCCGTTGTGTGAGCCAGTAAAAATTCTGCCTATTTCTGGAACTGATACGTTGCCAAGTTGTGATCCGACATGTGATTTCACCATTATTCAGGATCCCAATAGCTGTCCTGCACTCAATGAAACAGTAAGTATAAGACTTGATGAAGACGGTTGTATCACCTACGATGTTGATGGAACTAAGATTACGAAATGTGGAAAAAAGGGTGACGTCCTTACTTTTCCTGCTTCTCGATCGGGTCATATTATCATATCTTTAACATGTAATCGCCCAACAGCACAGCAACAACAAATGAGTTTCCCAACCGGAACCGGTGATGGTATAAAAATTCCAAGCACTCTCATTACACCACCTATTGATCTTGTGTGTAGAAAAGAATTGACTGTTGTTTGTTTTACACCTACACCTACAATAACTCCTCCTCTCACCATAACAGTTTCACCAACACCTGGTTTTTGTAAGTTGCCGGTACCAACATTACTATTTCAGTGTGCGTATGGTTGTGTACGGATAAACGTTCCACAGTGATATGCATATAACAGAGGAACTTAAAAATAAACTAATACTTATCTCTGCACTAACTTCTGTAATTGGTGTATTGGCTGGTTTTATGCTTATTCAAAGAACACTTACTCTTGAGAATAGAGCCAATACTGATCTTGTGTGTAATCTGAGTTCTGCGCGCTGTATAGTAAATCTCCTGCCTGGAGAACAATATAGTGATTTTTATATTAAAGTCAATGAAATTGATGGTGATGTAAAAAGTATGATTAAACAAGGCGGGTTAAATGAAGTTGCAGTTTTCTTTGATGCACAACAAGGAAAAGAATATGAATGTGAAGTTATTCCGAGTGATCGTTCAAATCCTCTATGTGTTCCTACACGAACAAGAGGTAAAGCACCTTTGTGCGTTACACCAAGTCCATCTCCCACAGGACCAGTTACACCAACTATTGAACCACCAACTCCTTCAATCTCTGAACCACCAACTATAACAATTACAGAATCACCATCAGTAACACCTCCAACTCCTACAGTAACTATTACTACCCCAACTCCTACGATAGTACGCGCATGTCCAGTAAGTGATAGAGATGGAGAATTAGAGCTTATACCGCTTCCCTTACCAACTGGCACTGCAAAACTCGTATGTAGATTTAGTCAAAAGTGGTTGTGTAGAATACCAAATAGTTTGCTGGAAAAACTCCAGGATTCACGGTTCCGGCTTGTGATTTATAAAAATGGTTCTTTGTTTAGTACTGGTCCTTTAAATGGGCAAGAACATGAATTTGAAGCTGAAAATGGTTCAGACTATACGTGCAGATTAGAACTTCTTGATGAAAATGATTCGGTTTTAGATGTGTGTCTTTCACTTACTGGGTCTCAAGAATGTGTTCTCAATCGTTCTTTACTAACACCGACCATAATGCAATTACAGCAGCAAAGAAACTTTAACCAAAATAATTATCAGAATAATCAAACACTTTGCGTCCGGTCACAAGGAGATTTAAACAATGATGGAAGCGTGAATATGGACGATGTTACCTTGTTTAGACAGGCTTATTCAAACAGGATACAAAGTTCTTCAGGAGATCTGAATTGTGATAGTAGAGTAGATTTGTCTGATTGGTTAATCTTAGGAAGTGGCGTACTTGTAAAATAAACCGTTTTGTGTTTTCCAACCCTCGGTGTTATAACCCTCGGGGTTGTAACCCCGAGGGTTAGTTGATACATGTCTACGAATTGACTTTTCACAACCTTCTATAGTATATTACCTATTATAGGATTATTTTTTGGTGGCATGATTGCGTTTTTCGCACGTGCTGCGTTCTTCGCGCTCATGCCGCACTTTGAAAGAAACGGCAATTGATATACGAGATACTACTTGCATACGTCTCGTGTGTAGGGTCGAATTGTGGGAAGAATATACCACTATTGTCATCCTGAATCCGCCTACTGGCGGAATTCAGGATCTCGATTATTCCCGGAATCCGACCCTTCACACCGAATGGTGTGTGTAAGTGGTATTAGTGCAAGGAGAGGAGGTATACAACCAAATACCCGAAGGTCCCGCTAGGGACCCGTATCTGCTGTCATCCGCATCCCCGTGAGGGGAAACCCGAAGGAGACGGCCTTGAGACTCAGGTTCCTCACGCTACTGCTTGCAGTAGCACTCGTGACCACGTTGGCGGCGGCCGCAGCTCCCATGCTCGCGAGCGCCCCGAACGTCAACGAGACGACGATGGCGAACGCACGCGCGCCTGCTGCGTGGACCAACGACTCCGTGGGGATGAACGACAGGGCGACTTTCGCAAGGATGAGCGCGTCTCGCGCGGATCCGGTGCCGATCGTGGCCTTCAGCTCGTCGATCTCCGGCCAGGGCATGGTGTACGAGAGCCTGCGGGGCTACACGACTTCGAACGACGAGATCAACGGCACCGTCTACGCGACGAACGACGGCCGAGCGATCTACATCTACGACCAGAACGCGCTGAGCTCGACGACAACCGCACGGAACGGCACCGCGGCGTGGACGAGCGAGAACACGAACGGAACGGCGACGGTGAGCGCTACTGCATGGTCTGATGACCACTACGTAAGGATGAGCCAGCTGGCGCTGAAGATGCCTACCTTCACGGCCGACTTCGTGGCGAACGGCGCGACGGCTCGCGTGACCCCCTGGCGGACTGACCAGGTGGCGATCGCGGCAGTGGTGACGGTGGAGCAGCTGCTCTAGCACACGATCAGGAGCGCTGATCTCCGCTGACCTCCTCCAGTAGTTAGGGACCGTCCCGGGCCAGTGGCCCTTGACGCGCCGGTTCTCGGTACACGCCGGGACGGTCCCCGAGGAGTTTCATCGAGTAAAATGCATTCATCAGCATTCATCCTCCCCGGCCCCCCGCTCAAGTGCAACACCACTGAGCCAACAACGGACTGGGCACCGTTGGATTGGGGGACCATTTGTACCCGGCAGGCCGCTTGGACGCGGAGAGATCGCTCGCGCGATCAATTTGTTCCGTTGAGAACGGCCTGCCGGGAAAACTTTCGGCCAGATGGCGATGACAGGATCAGAAGCCTGCAATAACGCTTACTCGTTCGGCACGAAACGGAACGCCTCCCTTTCGCGTCGACTGGCTGAGTCGGCTTCTGAGACATCACACGCTGCGCGCGTGCGTTCACTATAGTCAAGCTCGTGCACAGTTTCATCTGAAACTGGCTTGACAAGACTCTGGTCTCGCGCGCTTCTATCTTTCGACGGGAGATAGAAAGACCAGGGTCTGGTTTCACAGACTCGTATATCAACAGAAAACCCCGATGCAATCGGGGGCCGCTCGTCACGTATGTGACTTTTTGATAATTCCCTTCTTTGGGTTTTATTGATTTTTCGCGTGTGTGCGAGCGGTGCCGTTTCTGTTGTTTCTTTTTACATCCTTCCGTTTGACCTTCCTTATTTGCTTTTCATTAATTGCTTTTCATTAATTGTTTTTCTTTATTTGCTTTTTTCTAATTCCCCGAGGTTGCGAGCGTAACCAACCTTCGATGTTGGTTTGTACTCCAACCTCCCGGGTTCTAATAACTTTTTCATTTTTATTCTTCTAGTTTCTATTTTTCAATGCTTCAAAATCAATTCTTCAAATCCCAAGGTTGCGAACGTAATCAACCTCTAAGGTTGATTTGTTTTCAGGGAAGTTGAATGATATAATAATATGTTTTCCGTCCTATGGGACGGCTTTATTTTAAGCAATCCTCAAGCGTAGACATGTATTTTGCTATATGTTGTATGCTCTAGGATAAAGCTCTTTAACAAAACGCACAATAGCAAGAACCTTTTTCCGTATTTATAGTTGAATAAGTGGGGCCTGTCTCGCTCTCCCTCCCAGCCGGTGCTCCCTCGACACGAGTCGAGGTCCGCTCCGTCGGGAGACCCTTCCGAGCGAGCCACCCACACAGCGGTATAAATCACTTCAATTATAGATCTGGAAAAAGGTTCTCATATGCCCAAGAGGAGGTGATGAAAACGGGCGCATGTCCCAAGTCGCAGTTTCTGAGAACCACTGCAAAACCACCTTACCCGCCTTTCGACCTCAGGTCGAAAACACGAACGCCAAGGAGTAGTTAGACACATGGACGCGACCGAGACCGTGTTGGATGATCGTGACGACGGCGAGCGCGAGCCCAGCGACGAGCCCGAGGAGACGGACGGCGATCCCGAGGACGGCGAGGAGACCGACGGCGACGGCGACGGCGGCGAGACCGGCGACGAGGACGAGCCCGGCGACGAGGAGCCCGAGGACCCGGACGAGGGCGACGACGGTGTCGAGACCGGCGAGGAGACCGACGGCGACGGCGGCGAGACCGATCCCGAGGTCCGCCACGAGGAGGACGACTAGCGGTGCCGGTCTTCGGCTCTAACAGAGGGGTCTTCGATCCCCAGGAGACTGCCCTTTCTCACAACGGACCTTGGGGTTACGGGATCCCACACGACCCACCGCGCGACACGTCGCACAAGGACAAGGGTGACAAGCCCGAGAACGAAGGCGACGACGACCGCGCCACAACCAACTAACCACCGCCGCTTGAGCCACCCGGCTTGAGCTAGTAGGGCGGGACCGCCGGTCCCCAGTCCTCCACAGGTCTGCTGGCAAACCAACCAGCTCACCCGGCGGTCCCGCCCGTCGCTATCATATTTCGGCACATGCCGAATCCCTGCCCCACGTAAGCGCCGGTTTCCTGGGCCACAGGGAGCCACCAAACACGCAAGCTCTGGCTTGCAAACGGTTTCTGGGGCGGGACCGGTGTTTGGTGGCTCCCTTGGGGGCTTTGCTATTTGTGCTGCACGACACCGAAGGGTTTACGAGATACTGGCAAGAGTTTGTTTCTTGCTTTTTTGTTTTTTTTGTTTTGTATCTTGTTGTTTGTTTGTCCCTTTGGTGTCGTGTGTTGTAGTTTTAATCATATCTTAATCTTTGTCTGCTATTATCTTTCCCATGTCAGACCAAACCCCTTACTACGTCGCCTTCTCATATATGCTGGGTATTGGGCCTGTTCATTTTGCACAACTTATGCAACGTTTTGGAGATCCAAAATCTGCATATCAAGCAACAACAAAAGATCTTTATAAAATTTTAGGAAGAAATCTCGCGGAAAAATTTGATACCTTCAGAAAAAAATGTATACCTCATAGTATAGTAAAATACTTGTTAACAAAAAATGTACAAATATTACACCAAGGATCTTCATATTACCCAAAAAAACTCGTTCATATACCTGATCCTCCTATTTGTTTATATCTTAGAGGAAATATAAATATCCTACATGAACATCCTGATGATTTCATAGCAATTGTTGGTACACGAAAACCTAGTTCATATGGCAAAGAGACTACACGACAATGTGTGAAATTATTATGCGAATATGACTATACCATTATTTCTGGGATGGCTTTAGGGATTGACAGCATAGCCCATTCCTGCGCATTAGACAATGGAGGAAAAACAATAGCTGTCTTAGGATGCGGAATTGAAGTAGTATATCCCCACCAAAATACACACTTATTTAAAAGGATTTTAGATTGTAATGGCGCTGTTATAAGTGAATTTCCTCCTCCGATGACCACGATGAAAGGTCTTTTTGTTTCACGCAATCGTATTGTTTCTGGTCTTTCTAAGGCTGTCATTGTCGTAGAGGGTACAGAAAAATCAGGAACTCTCATAACTGCGCGTTATGCAGCAGAACAAGGGAGAGACGTCTTTGCAATCCCAGGTGAAATAAATTCTCCCCTCTCTAGAGCCCCAAACTTACTTATTAAAAACGGGGCTACGATCATTACTTCTCCCCAAGATATTCTTGAATCATACAACACTGAGATAAAAAGTCATGTTCGAAAAACTATCTTAAACTCTGTGGATGCACATGAAAAAATGGTTCTTGAACAACTCATCCATGAATCTTCATATATCGACACCATTGCCCGCACAGTGAATATGCCAATTCCACACATAACAAGCATACTTACATCACTTGAAATCAAGGGATTTATTGCAAAAAACGATAAAGGAGAATATTATATAACGAATGGATATACGTAAAATTAAGTCATTCCAACAAATCGAAGAATTTATCGAGGTTTATTATAGACTTCTGCCTTCGTTACCGCTTAATATAAGAAAAAGCATCGCTACATACCTTCCGCCCTTGGCCGCTCTTGTGGGGATTTATCATATTATCGTAGCTCTCTTACCTCCTCCTTACTCTATTCTCGAATCTTATACGTTCTTTTCAATTAATTCCATCATGCTACGCGGTGTTCTTATTGTTCTAGGACTTGCACTTATTACGTCATATAAAAATCTCGCGCAGCTTTCTCTAAAAGGCTGGTACAACCTCTACTACATCGCCTTTTTCCACTTCTTTCTGAGTCTTATTTTCTTTAATCTCACTTACTTTATTTCCCCTCTTATCGTATGGTACGTGTTGTTTCAGGCGAAACGATTTTATAGATAAATCTTATAAGAAGTCACAAGTATGTCTATTCGCATTTGTGACGTAACTATAAAGACATGACTCGCAAAAGAAAAGGAAATTACAAAAAGAGGTTCATATTCTTACTACTTGTAGGAGCGTTAGTCATAATTGGGCTTTATTCAACTAAGAATCTTTACCAAAAAACTATCGTAGATATACCTAAGATCACCAAAATACAACAACTCATTTCACCTATTCCAACTCAAACTAACTCATTCCAACTTTTTTCAACCTCTTTATTTGTCCCTTACTGGACCCTCAAAAATACTGAGTTCAATTCTCCAATCTCTCTGCAAGACGGCGGCTTCAAATCTCAAATCAACACGCTTATCTACTTTGGTATAACCCCTACCGAAACGGAAATTAACAAAAATGAGCCGGGGTTCTATAATTTGTCAACTTTTAGTATTTCAAAAAACTCATATCGCGCCTTGCTGACGATCCGGATGTCAAATGAGGATGTTACTTCAACGATTCTCGAAAATGAGACTTCTCAAAAAACAATCATCCAAGAAACTCTCGAAATAGCTTCCCAATATGATTTTGACGGTATAGTGTTAGATTTAGAACATTCTGTTCTCCCTACATCAGACATTATTCAACAGATCACAGATTTCGTAGAAACATTCTCATTGCAAACAAAACAGCAAGAATTAACATTTGGTATGACTATATACGGTGATACATATTATCGTCAAAGACCATATGATCTTAAGGCTTTAGATCAATACGTTGATCAATTCTATATCATGGCATACGACTTTCATAAAAGTTACGGTGAACCGGGTCCAAATTTTCCCCTTAAAGGAAAAGAAATATATGGATACGATATGGAAATAATGATTCGTCAGCTCATTTCTGATATTGACGCTCAAAAACTTACTATCCTGTTTGGTCTGTTTGGTTATGATTGGTCAGTGGACGACCAAAATCGCCCGTTGAAACCAGCTCAATCGCTTACATTACGTCAGATCAAAAACCGCTTTCTCGAATCTTGTCCATTCACACCATGCTCTATACAAAGAGATAATCTTTCAGCGGAAACAAGCATACAGTATGCAGACGAGACTGGCCAAAAACATGTCGTATGGTTTGAAGATGAAACCTCAGTAGGTGAAAAAGTAACATTCTTGAACTCGAATTCCATCTCTAATATAGGATATTGGGCATGGGGATACTATTGAATTCCTCTCCTTTTTCTGCCACAATGAATTCTATGAACCAGTCATCGGGGACGTCATTGAATTTCACAAAATTACCTCCTCTCAATGCAAAATCCGGAAACAAAAAGACACTTCTTATTATATTAATACTTGTATTTTTTGTTATTGCCGTGCTCATAGGAGTTTATCTCGTTTCCCAAAGACAAACGCTACAAACACCAGCTCAAACCATAGAAGAACTACAAGCCGAACCAACACCTGCCGATAATCAAAATTCACCACCAGAAGAAGAAAATCCACCACCAACTGAAAATCCTCCAGATAATCCGCCTACAGAACCACCTTCCGGTGATAATGCATGTATATTAGAAGTTCATGTTACCTGTCAAGGTTGTAGTGGAAACTAAAACAAAAGCAGCACATATCAATACAGGAGCTGGAAAAATCAGCCGGAGAAATCTTGTTATACTCATAGCTCTTTTTATCGTGCTTATTGGAGTGGTGACAGGATTGCTGGTAGTACAACAACCTCAAAACATTAAGCCTGAAGCTGCTGGGGGTGCATGTCCAGCTGAAGCACTTACATGTAGCTGGAACCGCGAGGCCGGAGTAAGCTACGAATATACTATTTTTGATATTACTAATGGATCACTACCCGTTAAGCAGGGATCTGTTCCAGCCTCAAACGAGACCGGACAGGTTAATATTTATCATCAACCCGAACCTAATCACACATATCGATGCGCAGTAACAGCCTCAAATGGATGTAGTGCAGAAGGCCAAGCTTCTTGTCAAGTTACCGAAGCTCCTCCTACTAGTCCCCCCCCTGCAACTGAAACACCTACAGCTGCTCCAACAGAAGAGATTCAACCTATTGATCAGGGTGTAAGTACTTCGCCTTCACCAACAGCAAGTCCATCTGGCAGACTAACACCCACGGATATAATCGTTGTTCATGCAACAAATACACCCACGCCTCAAATAAAAACAGGTGGTACTGGTGGATCAAATATCACTGTAGCAACTAAAACCCCAACACCAACTACAAGTACAAATAAAGTAGTTTCTCCAACCACTTCAAGCTCATCTTCGAGCTCAAAAACAACAATTACCCCTCGAGCAACAATCACGCTCCCAGCAACTGGAATAGCCGAACTCTCTGTAGTAATTCTCCTTTTCGGCGTACTCATTATCGCCGTAGGCTTAGTACTTTAATAAGCTCTCCTAAGTTCACTTAAAACCAACAGCAGAAAAGCAGGTGGCAGGACTGGAAGGGCTCCCGCCAGCGCGCAGTCGTTACAATACGAATAGTTGTGCGAGCACTGGTGGGAGGGAAAGTCCTGACGGAATCTGCTTTAATTGGGTTTTGAAGATAATAAACTTTCCACTTGACTTCTCCTATAATATAATGTTATGATGAGGGTATAAAAGGCATTTTGGATTGGTAGGTTAAAGATAATTGAACTCGAATAGGATGCATGATATAATATCCTATAGGATTAATTATATTTACCCTATAAATCGATATCATTATTATGATTAACACTACCAATTCAGTTTGTTCTCTCCTGCCTAAGCCGGTCTTACCGGACATGGCGCATATATTAACGGAAAGTCTTATAGCTTCTTGTTATAAAGGGCTAAAACTTATATTGTAATATACATATGTCAGCAGAAATGGAAGTACCAGTTGAGGAGGAAAGCGTCGCACCGATTGATTTTAGAGTGGTTGAAAGACATGATAAATCCTGGGGTGAAATGGATACTCGTGAACGAGGTTTGTGGACTACAAGACTTCTTGCTTATGGAGGCCCACTTGCATTCTCGATCATCGCTGCTCTACACCCACAACCAGCTCATGCTCGCCCACTTGAGCAAGATCCTGTGAATCAAAGACCTGGTTATGAAATTCATATGGGACAAAGTGAACTCGACGCACTTCGCGGACCAGGTATAGCAAATGATATGTATGACGGTTTTGACGGACCTGATCCTGACGATGAGCCAGGAGCAGAAAAAGAACCTGATTCTCAGGCTACAGAGTCTGATCCGGGCCCATCACCAACACCCGATCCTGGTGGTCATGTAACTGGCGAGCCACATTCCATTTTTTTCCCAATAGCTATAAATGGTGATCGTGTTTCACTTGCAACGCCGTCTGAAGAGCCTACTGAGCCACTACACACTCCAACACCAGTCATTAAATTTACTCCTACCCCTTCGCCAAGTCCTATTCCCTCTCCTTCTCCATCACCCATACCTACACCAGCGCCATATACTGTCACGCTTGATACCGACGCACTCATTTATCATGTGCCAGACGGCGATTCGCTAAGACACGACGGTGGAGATGAGCCATATGTGTATAGGGGTCATGATATTCCTGAAAATGGAGAACAAGTATTTGTTTGCGTAGATGATCCTGAAAGTCCAGATGGTAAGGGATTCGTAGAAATTCATGACCTAAATGATGCAATCGATCCTTCAGAAATGCGCCCTATGGACCCTGAATGCGACAAAGATATGGCTTTTAAAGCAGTTGTCCAAAGAATTAATACAACTGATGAACCTTTAAAACAACAAGTAATCATTGAGCCTATTCGACTAGAAGGTGAAACCGATTTCACACTCCATCTAAGCAGTGATCCCGAAAACGGATTAAAGGAACCGAAACCTGGTACATTTGTGGAGTTTGCACGAGGAGAACGCGTCATGCCGCAAGAAGATTTTAGCGGAGAAATGATGACGCTTGGCGGTATTCGAGGTGAAGGAGTCAGATTTTTAGGAGATGGTATGTTTCAGTTTGAAGGACATGGAGCAAATAGTGAACCTATGCCAATTCCCGATGATGGTGTTATACGAGTTCAATATCCGCAAGCTGGAGGAAACTTTGCCGTAGTTGGTGAAGATGCTGTTCCTATTCGGCCTATTGGAAAAATGCCTACACAAGATGATGTGCGATGGCAGGAAATAGTGTATCCATATGTTGAAACACCTGCTGGGGGTGAAGTTGATATGGAAATTGAAGTAAACGTTGCTGCAGATCATGCCCCTCGCGATAACGACGCGCTCGTAGTGGGAAATGGCCTTAAAGACGCTGAGAATCAAGGAGCGGGTGATCCAAATGTATCAAACATTGCAATAGCTCCTGATTGGAACGATATATATTATCCTATTGAAATACCGGACTTCCAAAATGTAGCGGGTATTAATGCAGATGAGCTTGCAGTTTACACCACGTATTGGGATGAAACAGATCGAAGATGGCCACTGGGCTACGGGCTTGATCGTCCAGTTGTTCAAGAGCTTCGAGTGGCTGCAGTAGAACGTGGTATTGACTTAAGTGGAAAGTTCTCAGCCGATCTCACTTTAGATCAATATAATCGCTTAAAAAAACTTCCTGGTGCCAATCGGCTTAGAGAAGTAGAGAAAATATATAATCAACGAATCGTCGATGCTGTTGAAGTAACAACACCAGATGGATATTTTAGTCTTGGAATGGGGAGTTGGTATGTAAATACCGATGTCTCCCCTTTTATGAGGCTCTATAATAATGAACCTAGAACATTTTTTGTTGACTTATTTGAAAAAGCTCGCGAATTAAAACCTGATATTAAAACCAGTGCCCGTTTTGTGAACTTCAACGTAGAACCAGAGTATCAAGGATTTTGTTATCCTGAAGAACCAGTATGTTTGACGAGTGATGTTATTGGAGAATATGCACAAGCTGCTAAGCTGGATCGCATTGAGCTTATAGCTACAAGGAATGTGCAGTTTGGCAATGAAAGGATACCGTTTGAGAGAAGAATCGAAATTATCAAAGAAATATATGAGCATCTTACACCTGGTACCAGAATTCTTCTTGAGGGTATTGGTTTGGTAAGTTATACAAGCGGTGATAGGTATGATTATAGTTATTCGCTTGCCTACCATCAAGAAATATTACAGATGTATTATGCTTTGCTTGCAGAAGGCATCCCTGTTGATCTGGAGTTTTTCGCAGACGGCTCTGGGTTTTATCCTAATTTTGTTGACGGGCCTATGCCACGAGATGTACGTGATTTTGATGTACACGGATATGGGCTTCGCGCTGAAGAAGTGTTTGGAGCGGTAAGAGATGCCCTTAGGAAGGGTAATCGTATACAAGGAAATAGACCACGCCCTGTCACTATAAAACAAGCATTTCCCGGCATTGAACGTGTACAACAAGGGGTTCTTGTTCCCAGACGCGAACTTTTAGTATCTCCACACCAAGGACGACGATAATGTTACTACTTGCTTTTCAACGCATATCTTTTTAAGATGAAAGTATGAGATATGTGCGATTTTGGACTGTACTCATTTTTTTCCTCATCACAGCTATAACAGTATTTTTTTATACTCCCTCAGAAACATCTGCTCAAAGTACTACGCTCGTCTGCCCCGCTCCTCCCGCGCCTGATATACCTTTGGCAGTAGGACAAATCCAACTTCAACGTGGTCCTGGTAAAACATATACATGTGGGCCAGGCAATTATTTTAATATCGGCAAAGGCGGGCCAAATCAGCCACAAACAGAATGTGATAATCTTGCAGCCGGAGTTGCAGTCCCAGTTGGAGGACAATACAAATACAACCAGCTCAGTGGAGGTTTTCAAAGAGTGTATACCCCCATAGCTAATCTTCTGGAAAACGGAGATGATCCCAGAAATTTTACCTGCAATATCACATTAGGTTGTCAGCAATCTTGTGTTCCACCTCAGGTAATCGGTATATGTGATCTAAATTGCAATTTTGCAATTATTCCTTCTAGTCTTCAATGTTTACAATATGGAGGAGCGCAATCCTTTGATATCACCATAGTAGGGCCAGGTACTGGTGTTATGTCATGGGATGATGGTAAACAAGATACACCTGTAGAAGATGGTTCTCCTGTAGCTCATACATATGATAATGCAGGAGTCTACGATATAAGACTTAATTGTAATCAAGGTGGTCAGCTATGTTCAAAAAGAGTGAATGTGCTTTGTCAACAGGGTGGTGGTGGTGGACCAACTCCTACCCCATTACCTACAGCTACTCCAACACCAACAGGAGGTGCATCATGCGCTCCAGGTCTCCAATGTATGGATCCTTGCGCATGTAACACAAACTCTGCAGCATATCAACAAAGTTGTCCAAACGGTCCCGGTTCTGCAATTGGTTCCAAAAAAGGGAAACAGCTCGCAAAAGGCGATAAAGCTGTTTTGGGAACTCAGCTTGCCCAAGCTGTAGGGGGAGCTCCTGGTAGTATAGCTGATGGAGGAGCTTGTGGACCAGGTCTTGTGTGTTGTCAGGCTGCACCATCTATAGGAACTGATCCTTGGTGGAAAGTCAAAGATGGTGCGTTCCATAAACTAGGAAATCTTGTTGATCCTATTCCTGATCCAGACAATGCAGATCCTTTTGACAATAATGATGATGGACTGTGTGATCAAACTGATCCACTTTCAATCACGTGCCTAAATATTAATCAGCCAGGTGTAGTTTCCGCTCATGGATTTATTGATACGGCACATGCTCCAATTTCGTATAGAGGATGGAAACTTGAAAATGGAAACTATAATCTCAATAATGTTATGACCCCAACTGCGTTTCGGGATTATGTGATAGCTCGAAAAACCTATGTACAAATAAATGACTTCTCAGAAATGCAGAATGATACTGTTAACTATATCGTTGGCGACTATACAATAAATAATAACGGACACCAAGGAAAGTCAAATTTCATTCTCATTATCGATGGTAATCTAACAGTAGATCAGAATAATCAGTTTAACCCTTCAAACAAACCGATGGGATTTGTGGTAACAGGCAAAATGAGTATTCGCTCAAACGTCGAAGAAATGAATGGTATTTATATTGCACAGGATGTAGATTTTGCTTCAGATATTCTTCCTGGAAACACAACAGAAAATGAATTAAAAGTTGATGGGAATCTCGTATCGTTTACTGAAAGTGAATGTACTGAAAAACGACAACGCACCGATAATAACAATAAACCGTCATGTTTCTTTGTACACAATATTGTGGATCATTACCTCCCGCTCATGGATATGTTATCAGTAAGAACTTATGAATGGGAAGAGCTTGTGCCGTAAGGGAGGAATGGAGATTGGAAATTTGAGATTTGAGAATTAAAGAACTGAAAAATGAAAACTGAAGCAAATAAAAAATCGGGTCAAATACTTCTTATCGTAGTGCTTGTTGCAACTTTACTAATGACTATTGGCCTCTCACTTACGCAGATTACAGTTGATGATACCAAAATTGCGAAGCTCGAGGAAGAAGGCAAAAAAGCACGAGCTGCTGCAGAAGCTGGAATTGAGGTTGCAATCGACCAATTAGACGTGGGGGAAACTCCAATTCAAATCGGAGATATCGTTGATAATGACATGACTGGACAAGCAGAGTTAACTACAACAACAACAAATTCTTTCACAACCCCCCTCATATCTAAAGACGGACTCTATATGTTTTATTTAACAGGATATGATGCGACAACAAAACAGATAATTTCTACTGCTTTTAATGATGATATTATTGTTAATGTCAATAGTCCAAAAGGAACCTTGTGCGGAACTATTAACGAATTCGCACTCGAACTTACATTTGTCAATAAAACCAGAGGGATCGTGTCGCGCAAGCTTATTGAAGAATCTGGATGCAACGTTGTAGAAACAACTAATGGGATTGATGAAGTGACTTTTGGGGAAGTTATTCCTACACTTCCTTTTTCAGATGACCCTCATCTTCTTATAACTCGTATTATTGCACCTAACGATGCATTTACAGGTGTAAAACTAGATATCGTCAACGCAACTAATAACAGCTGGCCAATACAAGGCAGAACGATTATTTCTACAGCTACATCGCCAGCAGGGGTAACTAAAAAAATCAAACTTTTCCAGTCCTTTCCCCAATTCCCAGCAGAATTCTTTATAACAAGTTTCTAATGCTCTAATCCCAATGTCCCCTAGGTTGTGAACGTAACCAACCTTCGATGTTGGTTTGTACTCCAACCTCTGTACCTGAGGCTGGAAAAATCTGATACAATAATACCGATTATGCTAAAACAAAAAGTGTATGAAGCCTTTCGGGAAGCCCTCGGAACAAAAGAAATTACGCTTCTTAACCCTACTCGACCTGAATTTGGAGATTTCGCAGTGAATATCCATAGATTTGAGTCCGCCAGCTGGCGGAGAGATTCGAAAGTGGAGAATGTCATTAAAAAACTCGCTCAAAACGAGCTTTTCGAAAAAATTGAGCAGAAAGGAAGCTTTATAAATGTATTCATCAAAATAGAAACTCTTCTGAACGAGCTACAAACTATCCAAAAAAAACAAGAAAAATATGGTTACATTGACCAAAAAGGTATACGAATCAATCTGGAATATGGAGATCCAAATACGCACAAACTTCCTCACATAGGACACCTGTTCTCGTATGTTGTTGGCGAATCATGGGCACGCATCCTTGAAGCGACAGGAAATACAATATATCGGTGTTGCTATCAAGGAGATGTTGGGCCTCATGTTGCTAAATGTCTATACGGCATTCAAAGCTCAGGAGCCAGAATTCAGGATCTTGAAAAAAAGTCGCTTGAAGAAAGAGTTTCCTTACTACAAAAAGCTTATCAAGAAGGGTCAAAAGTATATAAGGAAGACCCTAAAGCAAAGGGTGAAATCGATGAAATTAATAAAAAGATTTACGAAGGAGAACCTTTAGTCAGAAAATTATGGGAAACAACCCGCTCTTGGAGCTTGGAATATTATCAACAATTCGAAATGAAACTCGACATCTCATATGATCAACACTATTTTGAGAGTCAAACAAGTGATCTTGGAAAAAAAATCGTACAACAACATTTGGGAAATATTTTTGAGGAAAGTGAAGGCGCAGTTGTTTTCCGAGGCGAAAAACACAACCTCCACACACGAGTATTTATTACCACATTAGGTACTCCAACTTATGAGGCAAAAGATCTTGCTCTGGTGACATTGAAAGCAAAGGATTGGCCTTTTGAGAAAGCAATTATAACTACGGCGTCTGAACAAAACGAATATTTTAAGGTTGTCATTAAGGCGATTGAAGAAGTACATCCTGAATTTAAAGATAAAATTTCTCATATCGGTTTTGGCCTTATTGATCTCAAATCAGGCAAAATGTCTTCACGAACTGGTAATATCATTTCAGCGATGGACCTTGTCGCCAATGTAAAAAAGATTGTTCAGAATGATCTTCTTTCAGAGAACAAAGATGACAAAACTGCAGACATCATTTCTTTAGGTGCAGTTAAATTTGCATTTCTGAAGTCCGAAGCTCGAAAAAATATTCTTTTCGATATTGAAGAGTCTGTTTCTCTTAAAGGCAACTCCGGACCGTATTTACAGTACGTTTACGCGAGAACGCAAAGCGTTTTACGCAATGGAGAATGGAGATTTGAGAGTGGAGAGTGGAATTCTCAAATCTCAAATCTCAATTTTCAAATCGGTCTCGAGGAGCTCGCTCTTCTTCGTTCCTTTCCCCACTTCCCAGAAGTAGTTGAAAATGCGGGAACAACATATTCCCCACACTTAATTTGTACATATTTATACGATCTTGCACAAAAATTTAATGCTTTTTATGAAAAATGTCCTATTTTACAAGCACAAGAAGATGTAAGAGACTTGAGACTTGCACTCACTGCAGCAACCGGTCACATTATTAAAAACGGACTGCATCTGCTAGGAATTAAAGTTTTAGATAAGATATGAATTCTCCACTCTCAAATCTCAAATCTCAAATTAATAAGCGTCCTCTCCGTGTAGGATTCGACCTCGACGGCGTCCTACTCTATAACCCAGCTCGTATTGCTCGTCACCCAATAACAATTGTAAAACGACTTTTTTTCCCAAAAAGACTCCACACTTTTTACGTCCCACAATCTGAAATTGAAAAACTCATGTGGCGCGTGTTTCATTGGTCAAGTTTATTTATCGCCCCAGGATTCAACCAGATCAAAGAGATGAGCCATAAAGGCCTCATTGAACCATATATTGTAACAGCACGATTTGACTTCCTCGAACCTGATTTCAACACGTGGATAAGAAGAATGCGTATTAATGATTCGTTTAAAGGGATATATCTTAACAAGCAAAACCAGCAACCTCATATATTTAAGGAACAAATCGTAAAGGAGCTCAAACTAGACATTTTTGTTGAAGACAATTGGGATATCATTCAACATCTTACTCAGACAACAAAAGCTAAAACATTTTGGATATACAATATTTTTGATCGGGGAATTCAATACGAATACAAATTTCCAACACTAAAAAAAGCGGTTGAAAAAATAAAAAGTTATTGAACCACTATTAACATGGGTGGCAGTCTCGGAAGGGCTCCGATTTTATCGGAGGAGGCCATGACAGGCCCCATGTATACAATTGCTTAATGAAAAAAATTCTATTCTTTTCACCCTACTTTCACCCTTATATTTCCGGTATTACCGTCTACCCTTTACAAATACTCACCTATCTCGCTCATAAACATACTATAACCGTTCTCACTTTCCCTCACACAAACGATCTCAAACCCGAAGAAGTCATCAATAACATAACGATTAAACGAATGCCTTTTCTTTTCAGGATCTCGAAAGGTTTTATTTCTCCTCAATCGCTTATATTCTTCCTTAAGGAAGTTCGGAATCATGATGTGGTATTGCTTAATATCCCTAACTTCGAAGGATTATTTCTCGCAATTATTGCAAAAATATATAGAAAAAAAATCATCACCATATTTCATTGCGAAGTTTATTTGGGTAAAAATATAGTACTGCGTGTCATCAATGCTTTTCTCAATACGTCAGTATATGTGCAACTCTTTCTTAGTGATACCATAGTCGCCTATCCTGACTACATCAATTCACTCTTAGTTTACAAATATATTTCTCATAAGATCCATTACTCACTTCCACCTATTAAAAAATTAAGCATAGATAAGAAAGCGTTAACAACTTTTAAAAAAATAAAGGGAAATACGATATGGATTGGATTTGTAGGTAGAATTGCTCGAGAGAAAGGACTTGAATATCTTATTGATGCTGCAAGGAGACTAAAAATAGAAAATCGACAGATTAAACTCATGTTTGTTGGTCCTTATGGAGATGATGTTTCAGGAGAAAAATCTTATTTTTTTTTAATTAAAAAGCTATTAACCGATTATGGGATTGCCCATGAATTTTTAGGTAACATTTCAGACGAAGTATTGGGATCTTTTTATAAGAGTATCGATGTACTAGTTCTCCCTTCGATCAATAAAACAGAGGCATTTGGTATGGTTCAAGCAGAAGCTATGATGTTGGGAACACCGATTATCGCTTCCGATCAAGCGGGTGTGAAACTGCCTGTAAAACTAACTCATATGGGTATATCTGTAAATCCACGAGATACACAACAGTTCGTAAATGCCCTCTATAAAGTCATAATACAAAAAGATGTATATAGTAATGAAAAGCTTATTCAAAAAACGCATACTATATTTTCTCAAAAACCGGTTTTTAATTTATATGAAGAACTCGTTGTATGAAAAGGTATTCACCAAAACAATTACGTACATATGTTCAAGCATTTCTTAAAAGATATCCGCTTTTTTTTGCATTCATTCGCTCCCAAGAGGCTTATCTTTTCGATATGTATAGGCCATTACGAAACCCAATATTAGATTTTGGCTGTGGGGATGGGTATTTTGCAAAAATAGCATTGCATGGTGATATTATTGACGTTGGACTTGATTTGCAAAAAAGCAGGATTAATCAAGCAGAAAAGGAACAAAATTATAAAAACCTCACCACATATGATGGAAACACAATTCCTTATCCACATAAGCATTTCCAGACAGCTATTTCAAACTGTGTACTTGAACATATACCTCATTTAGAGGTATCACTCAAAGAAATTAGTAGAGTATTAAAACCAGGAGGTCTATTCTTAACATCTGTGATGACTGATCGTTGGGAAGATTATCTCGTTGGTAATAAAATTTTTGGTAAATCATATGCACGTATTCGTCGCATCGATCAAGATCATCATAATCTTTTATCATATAAACAATGGAGGAATGTATTTAAACAGGCAGATTTTGAAGTAGTTGAAGAAATCGGTTATCTTTCACCTCGAAATGCAGCCTGGCTTGATGTAATGCATTACGCTTCCTTTCTTTCTCTACCGCTTTATATGCTTACTGGTAGGTGGGTAATTTTTCCTAAGCTTTATTTTTTATGTAGAATCGATTCGTGGATAACACAGAGAATCCAACTTCCTGTTGATATCAAAAAATCTGCTGCACTTTTCTATATATTAAAGAAAAGGCGTGGGAAGTAAAGATTAATTAGCAACCACAACTAAATCAGACGAAAGTTGAATGATTGAAGCTTTGGGATCTTTTTCTTTTATCTGTCCTATTGCATCGCTACTAAAACGTGGAATAACATATACATACTTTTCAATAATATTGAATCGTGCTAAAACATCGCTCTGATTCACTAATGTGCTATGTTTTATACCCGAATCGTTACTAAAGTGAAAAACTTTTTGGACATGATAATTTGGAAAAGCAACGATATACACATTTCTTTTAGGATAATTTTGTTCAATAAAACGGGCCGCAACAACAGAAATATCGGTATCTTTTCTTGTAGCTTGCTTGAAATATATAAAATTAGATATTCCAAACACGACCAGTAATCCTCCTCCTAACATAAAAAATATAAATGACTGTTTGAGTAGAATTTTCTCAAAAGGCATTGTCATAAGTAATACCAGCAAAGGGAATACTACAATGATCCTATGAAATGCAGGTGGAGGAAGTGTCATAACCATTCCAGTAAAAAATGTGGTAAAGATCGTAAATAGAATAAGACCCACAAGATAATTCTTTTTAATAAAAATCAATGAAAATAGTGCACCTACCAGAAATAAAATCAGTGAAATAGGTTCAAACAAAGCTTGAGATCCGAAAAAGAAACCCTGACTACCCCCTATGTCGCTTATATATAGTGATTTCAGTGATAAAAATACATTATCTATCAATCGTACATCTGTGCTTTTCAAAACATCAACTTGCTGATATCGTTGTAATAAGTATATGTTTTTTGTTCCGAGCATATAACCAATAAAGGGCAGCATAACAATAGAAAAACCATATATTGATATAAAGATATCTATGAGAAACTTTTTCGATCTTTGAAAAAGTAGAGCTACAATATACACAATTATCATAAGGGGAAATGCATGATATGATTTCGGATCAAAAAGGTAACAGAAGCCACCAAAAAAACCGGTCATAAAAAAAGAGAGTTTGGAAGGTTTTTTTAGTGACCGAGCTAGAAAATAAAAAAACCATATAAAAGCTGCGAGTGTGCCTGCGTGCAAAGTAGCTAAAGTATCGTGATATAAACTTATCGCAAAAAAGGTATACAAAAAGATTGCAATTAAGGTTATTCTAAAAGAAAAAACAAGACGAGCTAAAAGAAAGAAGGCTAAAGCCGTCAAAAATATATAGGGAAGTGTTGAAAACTTTACACTTAGAAAACTCTCTCCAACAAAACTAAAATATAATTTTTGAATACCTAAGAACAATGTAGCCTGCTGGCTCACCCATGCAGCGGGATCAATTGGAAATGGACCAAAAAAATTAACCTTAGTAAAATCATATATTGATGTAAAGTAAGCAAGTATATACTCATCTCCATGCACTCTGTTGATATCCAAAAGAAGTGCTCGAACAAGGGTTGGAACAAGTGAAATGAGAATTGCAGTTTTTAAGATTGAAATATCTTCTTTAGAGAGTCTTGTAGAAAAAAAGTACAGACTTCCAATCAGAGAAAGCAGCCATAGCAGTATGTAATAGGAATAATAGTGGCCAAAATATATTTTGAAAGCAATAATGATACTTAATAGAATAGAGCTTCCTAAAGCCCCATATCTTAATATATTATTAAAGCTTTTTGAAGATTGTAACTTTTGGGTGGTCATAAACGGTAAAAGACTCATCAGCCCATTGGTCATTAATTGAAAAATATGGATAAGATGTAAATTCTTGGACCTGCATAAAATCCCCTCTCCCCGCAAAAAGATCTTTATAAAATTTTGACATTTGCGGATACCGTTCCGGTGCAGTTAAAATACTCCCATATCCTCTATTACTTGAAAAAATATAGTAGTCAGCTTGTTTTAAAAGACTATCAATACGATTCCATTTATCCGGTGTATCAGGATCAAATACTGGTAATTGATCTATTTTATACAGCAAAGGTGAATCGTAATTTATTGGCAAAGGTAAAGCATCGTCCCAATGCTCTGTCACAATATGAGAGCCAGCGGGAATATTCTTATATATCCATTGCGAAGCTGTTACTCTGCTGTGAGGACGAGTATAAATTGCCATAAAACCTAGTGGCCAAATAGATACGAAAATGAGCAATATTGATATAGCTAGTTTTTGATATTTCTTTACTTTCTCTATGATAGTGACGATACCAAAAGCACCTATAATCGCAAAAAATGGATATAAAGGATAAAAATATCTCATTCCCATAACAAATTGCGTACTTTGATAAAGAAAAAAACCAATAATCCAGAGAAAAATAACATAAAATTCTTTTTTTCTATGTTGCAAAAAATCTCTAACACCGATAAGAACGATTAAAAAATAAGGAATTCCAAGGCCAAAGACTGCTAAATTTATAAGAGGAAATGCGATTGATTGCTTATGGACCCACTGGACGCCAGGCGGGAACCATACGTTAGGATTCGAATAGGTGTTTAATTGTTTAATATTTTCTATAAACTGCGGATTTGGATGGATATCAAAAAAATTAGCATTCGTAAAAAGGCGTGGATCTGCTAAACGTAGAGCGATATAGAAAGTTATTAAAAACAAACCAATATGAATAACCAATGTCATTGGATGTATTGCTGGTGAGTCGATGTTGGAGTAATAACCAACCTTCGATGTTGGTTTGTACTTCAACCTACCGGATCTACGTCTTAACAAGATTGGGAATTTTTCGTTTATCATTGCTAAGACAATCAAAACAATGATGAGAAAGGTTGGTAGGATGGCCGAGAGCTTTGAAGCAAATGCTAGACCAAGTATTGTTCCACATAGAGCAATATCAATCGTACGTTTATCGTAAAAATACCGAAGCGAAAAGTATATTGACGCTAATGCAAAAAAAACGAGAAATGAGTCTGTTGTAAAAAAATGTGCATTTTGAATAGGTACTACTGCAATCGCATATAAGAATCCTGCAAAATATTTTATTCGATTATCAATCTTATACTTTTGTTCCCATAACTGCATCATCTTTATGACAAAAATAAGGCTTAAAACGTCAAAAATTGCGCTTAATGCACGGCCATATATGGCCGTTTCGTTATACGTATCTACGTTGGAAAAAACAACGAATAACTTATTGAGAGTGAGAGGAAATGTTCCATATACGAAAAAACTGAAGCCAATATTATAAGGGTTTAATGTTGATTGTGTAGGATTCATGTATTGAGTAATTGATTCAGGTATTTTCATTGCATTTGAAACCATAGTGAGGAAACGCTCATCTGGATGAAGATGTTGGTTTTGATCCCAATTTAGGCCATATAGTCTAAGTATAAGAGCGAGTAAAACAATGGTTATAAAAAGAAACTTCTGCATTGTAGGACTAAGTAAAAATTTCAAAAGAAATATTCTCTTTTAGGACTCCAAACCCTTCAACAAATGCTCTGAGTGAATCAACTGTTTGTCTCCCTCCGCAAATATAATATTCAAAATCATTGGGATTTTTACCTTGGAGCAAAGTCTCAATATGCGCATTAACTCTACCTTGTACATAATGGTTTCCATCAAGCCCTTCCAAACTTTGCTCTCTTGATAAGCAAAGTTTGAAGTGAAAATTTTTGTGTTCTTCAGCAAGTTTCTTAAATATATCGAACAAATACACGTCTTGTCGATATCGTAGACCGAAAAACAAATAGAGGTTTGGTGAACCCGCGAGGTCGTTAAGTCGGTGCATTGGCTCAACGAGAGGATTTGTTTGGTCAGTAACCATCTGAGCGACTTGTTGACTTAGTCGATGCTGTATCATGGCTTTTATCGGTGCTATACCTGTTCCCGTTCCTAAAAATATTTTGTCTTTGGGTGTGTCTCGGAGTATGAAAACGCCTGCTGGACCTCGAAATTCTGCTTTTTGACCTACTTGAAGCTGGGACAAATACAGCGAAGCTATTCCTTTTGGAATATATTCAATAATAATCTCAAAGGACTTATTATGTGAAGGAGGTGAACTTATAGAATACTGCCTATAAAATTCGCCAATTTTAAGTAAAAGGTATTGACCAGCTTTGATATCAAGCTGTCCTTCATCGAGCGTGAACTCGAATCTCCAGACATCTCCCACGAGCTGTTCTTTAGTTGTTAAAGTTGTTGCATAGGTAGTTAGCATGCTTACAGCTTAGCTCGTTGTACCGTCTCTGCTTCAACAAGCTCTTTAGGCTTACCGTATTTTAGACGAGATAACTGAATAATAGCTTTTGCTATCTTATCATTTGCCTTGTCTTTGAAATTCGTCATGTCTTTTGTCATATCAACTGAAAATGGTGGAACAGGTTCATTACTTACAATGGTTTTCATATATGCGTGATATCGATCAATATTAATAAGATCTGTTTCTGAAAAAACTGGCTGGAATTCACGTGCAATATATGAAGCGTCTGTCACTCCAACACGAAAACAACACAAGGTTCCCACGTTACCAAACACTGCATTTTTAACTTCTTCTTCCATCTGTCCAATAAATTGATTCGCAACAGTAAGGCCTAATCGATATTTTCGTGCTTCAGAAAGTATGGTTGCAAAATCTGGTGTTGCAAAATTCTGGAACTCATCTACATATAGGAAAAAATCTTTACGTTCATCTTCCGGAATTTCTTGTCTTGACATCGCAGATATTAAAATTTTAGGGATAAGTACCAGTCCAAGAAAGCTTGAGTTTTCTTCTCCAAGCTTACCCTTACTTAGATTTATAAGAAGAATTTTCTTCTCATCCATAACCTTCCGGAAATCAAATGCTGACTTAGATTGACCAATAATATTACGAATAGTAGTATTTGTTACAAAGCGTCCAAATTTTGAGACTATATAATCAAGCGTTTCTGATTTATGGAAATCGCTTGTTTGGGCTATCTGATCAGTCCAAAATCGTCGTACAATCGGATCTTTTACTTTAGGAAGTACTTCCTGCACATATTTTGTATCTGTTAAGATACGAACAATTTCGATAAAAGTAGCCCCCTCTTCTGCCATAACAGTCAACATTGCATTTCGAACAGTATGTTCAAACCGCGGACCTACGATACCAGTGCGCTGTGGATCGTATAATTTATACATAAGATTAATTATTCCTGTTGTCATGAAATGTTTTTCTTCTTCAGAATTAGCTTCAAGAAGATTGAGTCCCATTGGTCTATCGGTATCAGAGGGATCAAAATAAATGACATCTTCGGCTCGCTCAGGAGGAATATAGCGTAACAACCCTTCAACCAAATCTCCGTGAGGATCTATAACACACACGCCGTGGCCTGCCTCAATATCCTGTACTGCCATATCATGGAGAAGTACTGATTTTCCAACACCTGTTTTTCCAATAATATAGACGTGTCGGCGTCTGTCTTCAAGCAACACGTGTACAGGTCTCCTAACGCCTCGATAATGACCGTGACCAATAAATGTTCCACCTTCTTGAGGTACTTCGGAAGAAACAGGCGCAGTTTTAGCCTTAACCCATACGATAAAGGGTGTTTCAACGGTTTTATTTGGGAAATGAAAAAGTGTAGCTAACTCCTCAGAAGACAAAACTGAGACTGTTTTCATAAATGGAAACTCAAATACAGGGAAAAATTTATAGATAAAATTAACCATAAACCCGTATGAAAAAAAGGCTCGAGCGCCTGTGAAACTATTGAGATCTGACGCGAATTGAGAAAATGCTGTTTTGAGATTTTTGAGGTGGAGATCAGCCATTTCTTTTGTTTGCGCTGATGTTACAAGACGAATCGCTACATCAAAACCGGGCTTGGTCACCTTTTCATCAATCTTCTCAAGAACCTTTTGATCAACTCTAAACGTAGCTTCTTCAGGCGAAGCCTCCTTCTTTTTGGTTGAGGATATATATGATCTCCCTTCATCTCTATGTTTGGATTTTGTTGACCGTATAAGGATCTGTATTATGCTTCCCTCATCATCTCCTAATTTAGAAAATGGTGATGAAATCAATGAAAGCGAATCTGTTGGGAGTTCTTTATAGGTTTTTATTGGATTAAAGGCTGAGTTTTTCTGTTTTAAAGCAACAAAAGCAACCTTACCATTTTCATGAAAAATATTGGGCTCTTCAACCAGACTAATATCGCACGAGGGGTAGAATGCATAAATTTGTTTTTCAACGAGGTCTTTAAGCCGTGCTGGAGCTGAAACATAAAACCCAATTTTTCCTTTAGTTCCGATTATTTCAAAAGCGAGAGCGTCATCAACTTCAAAAAATGACCAGAGCCCACTGTTTCCGAGCGAGGCAAATGAAGAAAACATTTGTTCAGCTGCATCAATTTTTATCTCGTTATCTTTAGGCAATCGAACTTCGAGTGTGATCATCTCGAGTGAAATCTTCTCCCTCTTTCGCAAACGAATGAAAATAACCAATACATATATACCAATTGCTACTATCGCAAGCGTGATAATAACAGCAAAGAAGATTATGAGCGATACAATCAGCCCATTGAGAATTTCAGTACCAACAGACTCCATAGTAGCATTATACAGAATTGTTGAATTCCTTGTTATAATATTCCCCATGCGCTACCTTTTTCTCCCAACATTCGTTGGTATAGCTCTAAGCGTTTTACTTGCGCTTAATATTTTTGCGTCACAGGTGTACAATCCTCTCCTTTTTAAAATCATAAAACTTAATGATAAAAATGCGGTTAAACAATTTTTGCGTTCTATAGAGAAAACTGATGCATATGCCGATCAGTTTGATTATTTTAATAATTTGTATAACGATGCTTTTTTGAAAGAGACTCAACAAAATAAGTTTAGTATTAGTCAAGAAATACAAAAATACGAAGGATTATTACAAACTAATCCGAAGAGTCGCGATGTTCTTATCAAATTAGCGCTCCTTTATCTTGAACAAAACGAGCCTAGAAAAGCGCGAACATACTATGCTCAGGCTAAAAAAATAGATCCGTGGATTAGTATTTCAATTTTAGAAGGAATTGAGGAATAATCGTTAACTTATAATCATGATTCTTAAAATCTTTACAGACGGCGGATCCAAGGGAAATCCCGGTCCTTCTGCGATTGGCATCGTAGGTTACACAGAGGAGGGAAAAGAGATTCTACGTCATAGGGAAGATATTGGCAGAGCTACAAATAATGAAGCTGAATACACAGCAGTAATAAAAGCTCTCGAGCTCATCCATTTTCAAATTTCAAATTTCAAATTTCAAATTAACAGAATCGACCTCTACTCTGATTCGCGACTTATGGTAAACCAACTTAATGGTTTGTTTAAAATTAAAAAGGCCCATATTCGTAATTTTGTATTTAAAGTACGGATTTTAGAGTCAGAATTACGCCTTCCGGTATATTATCATCATATTAGACGGGAAGAAAACAAGGTCGCA
>Ga0155152_105_pt1 | contig 37479 bp, 39 predicted proteins | sample RifCSPhighO2_01_FD_106120 | JGI IMG/M metagenome (GOLD analysis project Ga0155152, IMG submission 106120) | Candidatus Roizmanbacteria bacterium RIFCSPHIGHO2_01_FULL_38_41
ATAATAACCCCGGAAAGAAGCACGAGAAAAAATGAGGAAAGTTAAACCACTTTAGCGTCTCGCTAATTGTCTTTGAAGTCTAGCCTGTCTTTCCTGCCAGATATTAAGCGGATTTTTATGTTTTAATGGATTTCGAGCTGCTGTTTCGCCCTGTTCCATATCGTCATCCGCGTATGTCATTTCAATACCTTGATCGTTGGGTGAATGCGGTTTCATTTCAGCAGGAAGCTGGTCAGGAGTTACACGGACTGTTACAGCAGTGAGATAAAACTCAGGACTTCCTACAACTGTACCCTCACGTATGAGACATGTGCTTGTGATGCCATCGAATTTAACACCCGGAAGTTGACCTTGCACGAACCTGATTGTTTCACTCAGAGTCCTCACTCTCGTTTTACCGGTTTGTATATCTTTTATTAAACGTGGAACACGAACCCACCCGACTACCCTACCAAACTCTTGTCTGTTTTTTCTATCCCGTTTTTCAATATAAGCCGGTTGATCAGATTTGGGTTTTCCCGTTTCTGAATCAATCATCTGTTCAGAAAGATTTACAAGAGGTCCGTATACTTGTCTATCTAAATACATAGCTGCATGTCCTTGTTCAACAAGTACGGGTCCATATTCAAATGCAAATACTTCGTTTGACTTCATTTTATCTCCAGCAGCTCGATATTGCGCAATAACAGCGTCTTGCTGTTGTCGAGTTAATCCATTTATAGAAAAGAATCGGTATGAAGGATCTTTACCTTTATACCCCAACTTGAGATCTTGTAAACCCTGTTCATTTTTATATCGGACGTGTAGGGAAATTGGACCTGATTCTCGTATGGTAACAGGAACTGACTGTTGTTCTGGGGTTTGTTGTTCTGTATAGACAACCTGCTGAGACCTTGCTTGAGGCTCTTCAGGAGCTACAGCAACAGCTGTGGGAAGAGTTCTAAGCCTACTTGCTTCTGCTTGTTGAAATATATGAGCTCCACCAGCTATAGCAAGTGTTGCTGCAATAGCAGCAGTTGTAAGTTTTACACCTAAACCCATCACTCTCTCTGCAGTTTGTATACGTAAAGCCCTTTCAACTCTTCGAGATTTTTCTTTTATCGCAGCTTCACGAGCAGCTTTTTCTTCAGCAAGTACAGCAAGTCTTTGACGTTCAGCTTCTCGTTGAGCTCGAGCTTCTGCTTGAGCTTTAGCTTTCTCATGATCTAGTCGAACAAGCTGTCGAGCAGATCGTACCACGGAAATATTTTCTTCAGTCTGATGCTCACGAAGATAGCGATATACTTCCTGAAGCGAACTCTCTTCTACAAGATTGGCAAGGCCTAAATGCCCTATGGCAACAGCAATAAGCTCACGAACTGGAGCTTGACGAATTTCTTTCTCTTGTCTCTTATATGCTTCATAAGCATTTGACCGCACTTCAGCTATGAGTGTACGAGCAATCCCTAGTTGAGCGCTCTTTAATTGTGTATCTTGTTCATCATCAAGGATAGTTTTTACCTCATTGTATACTTCCTGTAAATACACTTTTACCCCAGCGTATGATTCTCGGGAATATGCGCTTTCGCCACGAACAAGCGTCTCTATATAATTGACAGCTCGTTTTCCATCTGAAGTAAGGTTAAGTCTTTCAAATGTTTTTCCTGTTTTACCAACCCTTTCCTCACGTTCTACAAGTGGGGATCTTGCAGCATATTGAGCTCTTGTATGTGGTTCTGTATCATGAGATAAAAGACTATCTCTTACCATTCCGGCAATATATCCAGCAGTAGCGCCTATTTCGGCATCTCGGGATACATCAACTACACCAGTATCCATTTCAATATGAGTTGGTACTACTGGTTCGATTGTTTGGGAATCAAAATCATCTCGTGGTTCAGGAGTAATAATGTCCGGTTCAATTCCGGTAATAATTGTGTCTTCTGGTTGTCTATCTAATTCTGTCATATAGTAATTGTAATGTATAAATTCTAACAATTATGTGTCTACTTTATGAGCTTGAATATCATTTTCCAACTCATAAAGTAGACGAGAAGGGATACGGTGATGGGATGATGAAGAGTGTGGCATTGACTGCCAGAGCTAACTGCATAGCAGTTAACCACACTCTTTCTTCCCGTCTACTTTGGATCAGCCCTAGCGGTCTGCTAGGAGCGCACGGCCTTCAGGCCGTACAGCGCGCTCCGCAGACCCAGGAGCAAGATGCTGAGGTACTTCACCAACAGCATCAAGCTCCCCGCCAGGTCGCTGGTGCCCGTCTTGAGCATGGGCACCTCAGGCAACTCTGGCGTGGGGCCAGGGCGATCCTCCTCCGGGATCGGAGGGGTCCGCTTGCGCGGAATCCTCTCCGTGGGCGTACCCGGAGTACTGCTCGACGGCGGGCGTGCCGTCGTTGTCGGTGACGGGGTCACGCTCCCAGACGGCGGGCTTGCCGTCGGGGTCACGGTCCGCGTGGGCGTCCGACTGGGCGGCGGTACTGATGCCGTCGTGGTCGGAGTCACCGTGGGCGGAGGCGTGCTGGTCCGCGTGGGCGTCCTGGTCGGCGGCACAGAGGCCGTCGGGGTCGCCGTGGGCGGACGCTGCGTGTTGGTCGGCGTCACCGTAGGGCTCGGGGGCGGAGTCTCCGTCGTACGCGTCCGCGTGGACGTGGGAGTGGCCGTAGGCCGAGTCCCAGTCGCGGTAGGCGTAGCTGACGGGCTAGTCGCGGTTGCCGTAGGCGTGCGCGACGGCGGGGGTGGGGTCAAGGTCCGACTCGGAGTTGCCGTGGGCGTCCGACTGGGCGGCGTACCAGTTATGGTAGCCGTTGGGGTCGGCTGCGTGGGCGTCCTTGTCGGGGTCCTGGTCCTGGTCACGGTCGGAGTGACGGTCGTCGACGCTGTCGGGGTCACGCTCGACGTCCTTGTGGGCGTCGGGGTCACCACCGGCGTCGCCGTAACCGTACTCGTAACCGTGGGGGTTGAGGTCACCACCGGCGTTGCCGTGGACGTTGGGGTGGGCGTACCCACCTGCGTCTCAGTCGGCGTGGCCGTTGGCACCGTCGGGGTCGGCGTGACCTGAAGAGGACACCCTTCCACATAGTACGGCCCGATCGGCGAGACCCGACCTTCCTCCCACCAAGTGATGTGTACCTTCTGGCCGGCGTAACCGGGCGCAACCGGGACCGTGAAGAAGTCATAGACCCTCCCCGGATCCGGCCTCGACGGTGGCCATGTACCCGTCTTGGGGTACCCTACGTGGACCAAACCGTCTTTTGCCCAGTCGTACCACTTGGCGATCACACACCACGGCTTCCTGACAGCCACCTTGCCGTGGGTGGCGAACAGATCGATTCCACCAAGCCCGTCGGGAACCCAGTCCCCTTTGTAGATAAACGGGTCTCCGGTCTGACAGATCTCCTGCCAGCACTGACCTTGGAACGGAATCCAGTCCGGATGGCGTGCGGCAGTAGGCCAAGGCGTCGGCACAGGCGCGACCGTTGCCGTCGACGTGATCGTGGCCGAAGCCGTGATCGTTGCCGTCGCCGACATTGGCGGTGTTGCCTGCACCGGGACGTCGGCCGTGCCCTCATCGGGCGCGACCATCACGGTGGGGCTCTCGGGTGCCTGCGCACTGCTCGGCAGCGGCGCGAAGAAAATCGCGACCGCCGCGAACGCACACAGGATGGATAGCAGGAAACTCCTGCGCTTCGGATTCATGGTTGTTTCCTCCCTGAGATCTTGTGTGCCCTCTCGGGCGTGTGGGTTGCCCTTACGGGCTTGTAACTAGTACTACTATCATCACTCAGGTAGACCGAAATCTACCTGTCTCAGGGATTGCTCCCTTCAGCGCCCTTTTGCCCTATTAGCTTGATTGCCCTATCAAGCAGCCCGAAGCGAGGTTGAAATCAGTTGTTATTGGTTAAATCGGTTTACTATAGAATTCGAATGAATGTGGACCAATTTTACCAATGAGGACTAACTCATACCGCGCGTCGGGCTGCTTGATGTATGCCCTAAAAATGTTTGTATCCCTTCTCTGTCAAAGTGCTCTACAACGAAAAGCGCTGTAGAATAAATAATTATGTCGAGAGGATTGCAGCAAACGCACTCCACCCAACGATAATTAGATAGTGGTATTATACTATATTATAGGTTTTATTGCAATACTATAGGTAATCTGAAATAGAGTACTATTAATATAGTAATTTACACTGATTTCTAGCCTCAAAACTCCTAATATCTAGATTAATAAGAATGTTGAAGTAACATAAATTAGATAATTTATAGGATATTAAAATTAAATCTGCATGCACCTATAAGAATAAACCACAAAAAAATATTTTTGTTAAAAAATTCTTATCACCCCGCAATACAACCTCAAATCCCACTCCCGAGGTGGGATTTGAGGCTAGGGTTTTCTATTCTCTATTTTCCATTCTCAAATCTCCATTTGCGAATCTCTCCGCCAACTAGCAGACACTATTTTCAAATCTCTCTACCAATCGGCGGATCCCATTCTCAATTCGTAAATGCTATAATGTTCCCATGGCTGCGCTTTCTCATTTACAGATCCGTAATCCTAAAGACGACGAGACCCCAATTGAGGCTGGAACACAGATTTTCGCCTCACTTTTACCCTCATCTGTTTCATGGATCACTGGTCTTACTTCAACCGTTCCTACCTACGCTTTTGAGCTGTATTATCTAAGCCAGCGGATCTATTTCTATATGACATGTTTGAAAAAAAACGAAGAGTTCGCGAAAAGCCTTATTTCTTCGTCATTTCCAAGCTCTCTTGCTCTTAAAACAAAAGATCCTCTTGAATATGTGCTTAAGTCCAAATATATGGCAATAGGAGAACTCGTGATAAATTCGTATTTTTACCTTCCCATAAAAACATTCCAGGATTTTAGGGACATCGACGCGCTTTCATCAGTTTTAGGTTTTCTTGCTAGAGGTTCTGTTACACAAAAATCTGCAATCCAAATACTTATTTCCCCTGCTACTTTTCCCTGGCAAACACAAGCCACTTCATTTGCACAAGCCTCTGTTTACGACACAAAAGCTGATAAATACAATCCGAACTCTCAAAAAATGCTTATTAACCGAAAATCGTCTTTTCAGGGTGGTAAAGCTCTTATTCGCATCCTTACAGGCGCGGATACACAGGAATTAGCGGTATCTTACCTTCAAAATCTTGCAGGTACCTTTGGTACATTCTCTCTAGGTGAGGGTAACCAGTTTAGGCTCAAACGGCCTCAATTTTTAAAGAAAAGTCTCCTAAATCGCATGATGCAACGTTCTACGCATTTTTTCGAGCATAGGCAACAGATTTTGAACTCAGCGGAACTCGCAACTATGTGGCATCCACCTGGAATTCTCCTTGCTGGTGTAAAAAATATCGCGTGGGGCAAGACGCTTTCTGGTGAACCACCCGAAAATATTCCCATCGCTGAAGAGATTACCGATGTAGAGAAAAAAGAGGTTAATTTCTTTGCAAAAACAGAGTTCAAAAATAAAGAACAGATCTTTGGGGTTAGAACACCAGATCGCCGTAAACACTTTTATATAATAGGTAAAACCGGAGCTGGTAAATCAACACTTATCGCAAACATGGCAATTGATGATATTCGTCGCGACCGAGGTGTCGGTATCATTGATCCACACGGCGATTTGTGCGATATTATTCTTGACTACATTCCTAAACGCAGGATAAATGATGTCGTTTACCTTGAACCATTTGACCAAGAACGGCCATTTCACTTAAATATCCTTGAGGTGAAAAATAAAGAACAAAAACATCTGGTAGCCTCAGGCGTTGTTGCTATTTTCTTCAAACTCTATGGTCACAGCTGGGGACCGCGCTTGGAATATATCTTAAGAAATATTATTCTCACACTTCTTGAGATACCAGAGGCCACACTTCCCGATGTGCTTCGGCTTATGACGCAGGAAAAATATCGAAATCAAATTCTTGAGCGTGTTGGCGATCCTGTGATTAATGCCTTTTGGAAAACTGAGTTTGATCGGATGAGTGATAAGCTCAAAACTGAGGCTGTTTCCCCTATTCAAAATAAGGTTGGGCAGTTCGTAACCTCCCCTATGATCCGAAATATTTTGGGACATCCTAAATCAACTATAGATCTTGCTGAAATCATGGATGAGGGGAAGATCCTGCTTTTGAATCTCTCACAAGGTAAGCTTGGAGAAGACAACGCTTCCCTTCTTGGAGCTATGATTATAACTCAAATTCAGCTTGCTGCAATGGGCCGTTCGTTTAAAAAAGAAGAAGAAAGACGAGATTTTTTCCTGTACGTAGACGAGTTTCAAAACTTTGCAACTGAATCATTTATTAAAATTCTTTCTGAGGCTCGAAAATACCGGCTTTCACTTACTTTGGCTAATCAATACATTGACCAGCTCGATGAAGACGTCAGTAAAGCTATTTTTGGAAATGTGGGAACAATTCTGTCGTTTGTCACTGGTGCGCGAGATGCGTATCTTTTATCGAAAGAGTTTGGGGAAATTTATACGGAAAAAGATCTTGTATCGCTTGGGAAATTTGAAACAGTGATGAAGCTGTCTGTCGACGGTCAAACCTCAGAACCATTCCCCGCTCGAACTCTCCCGCTGCCAAGCTTGAAAAATGATAATAGGGAAAAGATAATTCGACTTTCTAAGGAAAAATACGGGCGGAAAGCGTAACAAGGTTGAAATAGGTTGAAATGGGTTGAAATGGGTTACAATAGGTTTCTGAGAACCTCTAATATTCTTTTAATAACTTTTTGATACAATCGTCCTCATGGAAAACCTTCATATCTATAAAAATTCAATTGAACTTGTAAAGGAAATTTATAAACTAACATACGAACCAGCTCGACTCAAAAATGATTATTCGCTAGTAGATCAATTACGCAGGGCTTCTGTTTCTATACCAGCCAATATTGCAGAAGGGTATTTCAGAACAAAAAAACAGTTTATGAACCATCTAAAAATCTCATCTGGATCAGCAAACGAGGTAATTGCTCTCCTTATTATTGTTCAAGAAGTCTACAAGATTGATGTAAGCAAAACCAAGAGTTCGTATAATGTATTACGAAATCAAATTCTCGCTTTAAGTAATAAGCTTAAAAAGTAAATAATAAGAAGCACCTATTTCAACATATTTTAACTAATTTCAACTCATTTCAACTTCGTATGTTATAATTCTCCTACTCATATTCGCGTTCACCTGACTCTATTGTTATGCATGATAGGAAAAAGTGATACGCGCATAGTCTACGATGTGCTGATACTACATCGGCGCACCTTGAAAATTACGGTTCGCTTAAAAAGAAGGACAACTTGTCCTGATTGGGTAGGAAGATATAAGGCTTACTATACAACAGCGGGTGGCATGGCCGGAAGGGCTTCCCGACGGAGCGGACCCCGACTCGAGTCGGGGGAGCACCGGCTGGGAAGGAGGCCATGACAGGCCCCGTTTAAATTGAAAGATTGTGAAGCAAAATTCTTCTATCCAGTCAGGACAAGTTCGTCCATTCAACCCCCCTAAGGAGGGACGGAGTCATGAAAATACGCGTCTTCCTCGCGACAGCGATACTGCTTGCTGTCGCGCTCGCTCCCCTGCTCGCACGCGCTGACAACATGGTCAGCTCGTGCACCGCCACCACTTCGTCGTCCGTCGAGCCTCAGATCATCGAGCTCGGCGAAACCACCGCTGTGAGCCTCACGACTCAGTTCGCCTGCGCCCAGAACCTGCACCTTGTGCTGGTCTTGGACGCTTCTGGATCCATGCTCTCGGAGAACCGCAACCGGTCGCTGCGGCAGGCGACCACCAAGTTCATCGAGACACTCGAGCTCAACAGCAACCCCGGCATTCGGGTCGGCATCGTCAAGTTCAACGATGAGGCTCAGACCCTGTGCAAACTCACCAACGACGCTGGGAAGCTGCGAAGCTGCGTGAACAAGGTCGATGCCAGTCACGGGACTGCCATCGACAAGGGCATCCGCGAAGGCATGGAAGTGCTCCGGGACGGCCGGCCAACCACAGCTCATGAAGTGCTCATAGTGCTTACTGACGGCGTGAACAACGACGGTTGTACGCCAGTAGTCCGCGAAGCAGGCTCTGCCAAAAGCCAGGATGTGGCTGTAGGCTCAATCTGCTTCACTTCGGACTGCGATGTTTCCTGCATGAAGGACATCGCAACTAGCCTGGACTGGTTCTGGGAGGCCAAATCGCAGGGCGAGCTGGAACGAGCCTATGGTAACATCCAGGCCAAGACGCACGTCGCGCTCGGCTCGACGGTCATCAGCTCGACGATCCCGATCAACATGACGCTCGTCACAGACAGCGTCATGCCGCCGGCAGACTTCCAGAACAACATCCTCACGTGGAACTTCGAGCAACCAACAACGGCAATCACGCTCACCTACCGCGTCCAACCGCTTGAGGCTGGATCGTGGAACGCCGTGGAGGCTCGTGGTCAACTTCTGGACTCCATCAGAGCAACGGGCGTGTTCACGTTCCCAGTCGCACCGATCCAAGTGAACGGAGTCCCGACGCCGACCCCGTCAACTACACCGGAGCAGTCCACCCCGTCGGCTACGCCGCCGAGGCCGACCAACACGCCCGAGATCACCGAGACACCCACGGCGACCCCGACCAAGGCGACGTCGAGCTGGACCATCTACCTGCCCCGGACTTACAACGAAGAAGATTGAAGGAGAAGACAACGAAGCGAACCGTAGTTGCGTTCGGGACCCAGATGTGGGTCAAAAAAATGCACCCGAATGGGTCCCGAGCGTACTACCTTTTCAGACAGTAAACTCGCCTTTTTTGTAGATTATTTTCTTTACACCGTTATTCAACGTAGCCTCAACTACCCTATCTGTTGTGGCAATAATATCCGTATGCTCTGGAGATTCGTTAAATCCGTGATGCTCCCAGTCTTTTTCCTTCATAGCTTTCACATCACCCCGAAACGCTTCATGATAGGATGAACCTAAAGCACAGTGTGTATTTCCCCATTCTCCCCCAAAGTTTTCATCGTAAAGTGTATTAGCCATAAACTTATCTATGTGTGAATACCGTTTATCTGTAAGCGAATATTCCCCGACTTTATCTGCATTCTTCTGCTTAATGAGCTCGAGTAGCAAACTTTGATTTTTCGAAGCTGTCGCTTTTACAACTTTCCCATTTTTGAACTCAAGATACACATCAGTCAAGAGATTTCCATATCGATACAGGGGAAGATCAAAAGAAATATGGCCTTCTGTTCCTCGCCAATCCGGTGAAGTAAACAATTCGAAACTGGGAATATTTCTACCAGAACCGCCCATAAATTGACGGTTTGCCCCAAGCTTTACCCATAAATCAGTATTTTTTGCTGTGACATGAAGTTTTTCTATGGAAAGTTTGTTCAGTCGTGTCCGAATAGTCTCAAGACCATCAAACACTTTCTGCCATGTTGCTAAAGGGTTTTGTTTATCTAAAAAGCAAGCTTTGATTATCTGTTGCCAGAACTCTTCCAAGCTTAAACTAGCCTCACTTGCCATACCTTCAGTGCCGTACAAAGCCAAAACCCAGGTTAAGTTTCCTTTATCTTCTTTTTCGAAAAGCCATTTTTTCATCATTTGTCGACCTTTTTGCCCTTTCATAAGTTTGGTAGGAGGCACATCTTTAAGCAAAAAGGGGTCTTTTTCAGCAATGAGGTATATTCTATGATCCATTGTGTCTACCAAAGATTTCATGTATTTTTTAGGGAAAAAATCAAGCTGATGATCTTTTGCATGTTCATACAGAATGCGGGAAAAATCTTCTTCGCCCATTTTTACAATTGGGTATGCTTCACGCTCAAGAATGCGGCGATACACCTCAAATGCCAGTGGTAAAGCTGGAGAATCAAATTGTAGATAGACCACTTCTTTTGGCTTAATCCCCTTCCCGCTCCCAAGCGCAAAATCTATAAGAACTTTTGCATAATTTCTGAGAATATGTTCGTCTGGAAGATACATATGTGGTATTGTAACACAAATTATTTACTAATTTTTAAATAATAAGACCTAACAACCTAAAGTATATTAAAAATGTATTAAATGCATGATTTCCAGCCTCAAATCCCACTCCCGAGGTGGGAATTCGCTCGACTTATATTAATCTTATCTAGAATATCTAAAATATCTAGGGTATTTAGACAATTTAGAATAATTTGAAGTTGGAATGTCCTATAGAAATTCGGGAATAAATCATGTGAACATCGCGTGGATAAATGAGGCTAGTCGGGTCTACTGCTAACTATACTTGACTTCTGGATTTCTAAGAGGTATACTATAGGGCATAAATTGGGCGCATTGCGTTTTGCTGTGATGTGCCTGATTTTTGCCTTACATCTCGGATTATCAATCCAGATGCCGAGGCAAGCACTTTGAAAATCAGGGTTTAGGATATAAACAGGGAGAATTCCCAAGATTGGGATTGAGCCCCACTTCGCCCCGATTAAATCGTGGCTTCGTTAGGGGTAGAGATTTGAGATTGGAAATTTGAGAGATGAGAGTGGAAAACGTCATCCTGAACTTGATTCAGGATCCCGATTTATTTCGTCTCTTCTTGAGATCGTCTTTCCAAAAGGCGATGTACATGAGAAGAAACACGATGAGTAATAGTGCTCCACCGATAACAAGTTGAATCTGGAATGTCTGAAGTGATACTTCGTTCATACGAGGTACGAATCGATATAAACTGATAATATAAAGTATACCATGGCTAACATTATCTGTTGAATTGTTAAAGCAATATTCTCAAGTCGAATTACATTTTGTGAGACAAAAACCGAAGCAAAATAAATAACTGCGATGTTTACTGAAGCATCGCGAACACTTCTAAATGTTGAGATTGAAATGTGTTTCATAAAAGTAACTATATCATACAAATATTAAAATTCTCTAAACCCCGATTTAATCGGGGCATAACTCAATCTTAGTCTTGGGAAATCTCCCAAAACAGGCCTAACAAAAGGAGAAGGCCATGCGCAACCAGCGCAGAATTCAGTTCCGCCCGGCCAGCGCGCTAGTCGCGCAGGCCCCCGCACCCCAGGAGGTGAACGCCATGCAGAACCCCGTCCGCTGGGCAGCCATCGTGCTGTCCCTACTGTTCGTCGTGCTGACCACCGGCGCGTGGAGCTGCGCTCCCGATGCCGACGCGGCCGAGACCGCAGCCCGCGACCGCGGGTATCTCACCCGCCTCGAGGGCATGGAGAACGGTCTCTTCGGCGAAGTGCAGGTGTGCAACGAGGGCGAGACCACGGCAGACTGCTTCGACCGCAGGATGCTGGCGATCATCGACGAGCTCGAGGAGGACGCTTATGGCGAAGCCAAGGCGTGCAACGAGGGCGAGTCGAAGGTCGACTGCATCAACCGCCGCGGCGAAGCCGTGACCCGCTACGCCCGTGAGCATCCGGAGGTCCGCTTCCGATGCGTCACCTGCATCAAGCTCGTGGTCTACTGCATCACGAACCACGAGGTTGTGGCCTACGGAAGGGTCACCGAGCGACACCGCGAGCGGTGCCAGGATGACCGCAACCGTGACGGGAAGCCCGACTGCACGAAGCCGGTGCAGCCCGCGCAGCCCAACCAGCCCGCGACGCCGGAGAACGGCAACCGCGTCGTTCGTGTGAGCCAGCCGGGGCCGTTTACGCTCGCTTTCGGCAACGTCAGCGGTGGAGGCGCGAGCCAGAGCCAGTCCGCAGGTGGCGGAGCTGGTGGTAGCGTGACCAACGCTGGTAACAGCTCGCAGTCGCAGTCGGCTGGAGGTGGTGCCGGCGGAGCTGGCGGAAGCGCCACGATCTCGGATTCGGGCAATTCGGCCCAGTCGCAGAGCCAGGGGCAGACGCAGAGCGTCACGGTGGACAACGTCAACTACCACTACGACTATGTGGCGGTGAACAACGACGTGAGCGTCTATGTCGACAGCCGTCCGTGGTTCTACATCGGCGGCACCACCGTGATCGTACGTGACGGCGTCATCGTCATCATCGGGCGCGACGTCCCGACGAGCGACGACAGCGCGTTGTGCGAGTGGCTACGCGATTACTACGGGCGTCACCCGACGCCGGAGCTTCGCGATGCTATCCGGTTCTTCTGCGGGTTCGACCCCGAGGAACCGCCGACCCCCGGCCCTGGCCCGACCACTGACCCCTACCCGGGCACGAGCGTCCCGGATCCGACGAAGACGTTGACTCCTCCCGTGTTGCCCACGACGGTGCCGACCACGGCAGCCTGCTATGGTATCACGGTCGCGGAGCTCGAGGCGCTGATTCGCACGTACCAGCCGAGGGTGGATCACCCGCAGCCGTTGTACCCCGGCCTAGACAAGACACGCGAAGCGGACGCTCGCAAGGGCTACCGCTTCGACAGCTTCATCGACATCCCGGCAGACGGTGTCTACGTTGTCTGGCTCGGCCACGCTGGTCCCACGTTCGACCTCGGCGGCAAGATCGAGCCTCTGGTCTACACGGGTCTCGACGGTGTCGGGATCGTGCGCAACGGCCTGTCGCTTCGTTCGCCGGGTAGCGCCCTGCGGATCTGCGGAGGCATTACGAATGCCCAGCTGCAGGGCCTGCGCGACCTGATCGCCTCCTTCGGCGCCGACACGAGCACCGATCGCTTCAACATCACGTCCACGGCGGATCCCGCCGAGTACGTGGCGGCGATCAATCGGTACAAGTGCAACGGCGACCGTCTGTTCGATGCGATCAACCAGGTCTGGGGTAACAACCCCGCGGGCAGCTACGACGCTCGCCGATCCACCACGATCAGCGCGGCAGCGAGTGGCACTCGTGCGTTCTGGACCGGGTACGAAGCCGCTGATCCCGCGCTCATGATGATCCACCGAGCGACGGACACCGGACGGGTGCTGTATGTGATCGTCAGCAATGGCGAATACACGACCCGTCACGCGGCGCACATCATCGCGTGGAACCGCGCGGTCGACTGGGCTTCGGAAGCTCCCTGGTGGGGCAACCCGGACTACTGTCGGCCGTAGCCTGACATCCTAAACCCTGAAAGAGGTACGACTGCCCTAGGGCAGACGTATTCGAAGGAAGGGCCGAGCCAGTTATGGCAAAGCGTCCTTCGGAATGGGTCAAGCGACGAGGAGTCGTCAGAAAGGTGCGCTTGTATGCACCCTTGTTGCTCACGCAACTTCTGACACTTTTCTTCCTTGATCCATCCTCTTTCCGCCTATAAGTATGATCGAGATTCCGAAACAAGTTCGGAATGACACTACTCTTAATGTCATCCTGAACTTGATTCAGGATCTGATATTATCATGCTTAGAGGCGGCAGGAGGAACCTTATATGAAAAATAAAACACACATAAAACATACACAACAGCCGATGATCTCGGTTATTATTCCTGTGTTTAACGGCGCCGAATATCTTGAAGAAACCGTTTCTTCAGCACTCAACAGCGCATACAAACGATTTGAAATATTACTTATCGATGACGGGTCAACGGATCACAGCACTAAAATATGTAAACAACTTTCCAAACGATATAAAAAAGTTCGATTTTACTCCTTTAGTAAAAATAAGGGTCTAGGTCGGGTACTTAACTTTGCTCTACAAAAAGCTAAAGGAAAATATATCTGTCGCATAAATCAGGATGACCGCATGTACCGCTTCCGTCTCAAAACCCAAGTTGATTTCTTAGAAAAGAATAAAGACGTGGTTGCAGTGGGATCGTACATAAGACAATTTACTCCCCAAGGAGCAACCCGCATCATCACATATTTAGAAGAGGACGAAGATATTAAAAAAATCTGGCATATCGTTAGCCCATTTGCAGATCCATCTGTCATGTACAAAAAAAGTGTTGCTTTAAAAGTAGGCGGATACGACCAATCATTCTGGCCTGCAGACGATACACACCTATGGTATAGGATGGGTATGGCTGGAAAACTGGCAAACATTCCAAAGCCACTTGTTGAAGTACGCTGGCATGAAAATGCAGCTTCACTAAAATACTTTCGAAAACTTGCGCTAAGTACACTCAAAATGCATCTTTGGGCAGATGAAAATATACAAAAAGCCTCACTTTCTATAAAAGCGTTTTGGATGATACAGTTTATCGCAGGCATGACACTTCCCCCTCAGTTTAACTGGCATGTGTATAGGATATTAAAACGAGTTCTCTATATATCGTATGTTTCGCGACGCTTGCTGGAAAGATATGTAAAAGCTATTAAAAGACTTGCCAGTGTAATCCCCCACCCCAAAAGATTCAGTCTTTCTGGTGCATAAAATGCGTAAAGTTTTTGAGGAACAGTTTCAAGAATAAAGCAGTTCGCATACCCGTTGCATGTGATATGATCTGCTTCAACCGGCCTGTTTATTATCATGTCAAAAAATGAACGGTACAGGTTCCACTGCCTATCATATGCCGTGTTTACAACAAGCAGATATTGATCTCCCTGTTTTTTCTCCGCAGTTATTTTCCATAAAGAAGGCAACATCTGTTTTGATGTAACTTTTTCTGGAACATCAAACTCTGCTACAACATCTTCCCGATATATCCTCAGATCTCTCCATCTATTAGGAAACTCCACTACATTCATATCCCCTATCATCATCACTCCTTCATTTTCTGAATCTTGATGTATGGTAAAGTTTTTGTTATTGTTGTCATTCAGCTCTGGTTGTGGAGGAACAAAGGTATAAAACGACTGAAGCTGTAGTTGATCGAGTGTATTTTCTACACCTTTAGGACGTAAGATATCTGCCAATTTTCCGTGAGGCTGTTGAAATAAAGAAAAACCTGATACATCTGGATATCCTTGAAATAGGCCAATATATTGATCAATGTAATGCTTCTGCCCATCATCAAGAATATATTTCGGATACTTTCCTGATAACAAATTATAGTCGAAGGTCCACATATAAAAGTTGTTGCTCGAAAAAGGAAGTTCCAATGAAAGATCGTTCGCACACTTCTGAACATAACTTATGAGTTGCTCGTTGTATATACGGTACGTTCTATAACCGTCTGGTTGCTCACACATGGTATTGGATACTAAATATGCATGTGTCTCCTGTCCCTGGCTGAGTGCGTAAAAACTTTTTGCCACAGGAAGCTCCATTTGTATTGTTGTTTCTTGATTAATACCAAATGTCTCTGCATAAGGTTTGTGAGGATCAAAAACAAAATGCGCTTCAGCAACCGATACGTATTGAGCAATGCTGAAGCTATGTACGTTCATATCATAGTGACTTTCTCCAAGTCCTCTAAGAACTAACAAAACTAAAAGATCATCAACGCCCTTAACAGACTTATCAACTGAAAGTTCAAAAATAGCTCGTTCACCAAGTTCGAGAATCTGATTCGTGTTATAGCAATCATCTATGGTTGACGTTTTAACACACCACTGTAAATATTGCGGTTTGTCTTGAGAAAATAAGACACGTGATAAACCAGGTTTTGAAGATTTTTGTATGGCTTTTTTAACCGTTTCTTTTTCACCATCATTTTGCTGCTGCATGTCTGCATCGAGAATAAACTCTATATGACTTGTATTCTCGCCTATGACATCCTGCAATCTCTGTAATAAACATGTTGAACCATTTGTTGTCTGTAATCGCAGTCCTTCACTCACATTGAAATCAAACGAATATGCTCCTGACGTATCGCCAAAACAATTCGGGTTATCAGTTAATACAAAGCCTTGCAGGTTCATCGCTTGAATTGAATCTTGGCGCAATACCTGCACATCGAGATTTTCACCCCTCATCATAAGATTTTGAAGTGATTGTTCTGTATCATCTATTGCCGCGGGAATAGACACAAGCATATCATTAACTGCAAGTTTGGACTGACCAATATCAGCATAGGGAATGCGTATTTCTCCAAGTGGCTCACGATATGACTCCTGTACAATAAGGGGAAGAATTCTATTATAAAAAGATACTACAACTTCATCACCCATCTTTTTACCGGTAATCTCTACCATCGTTGAAATATCCTGTGCTTCCATATCGGTACGCGAAGGGAGATCAATAGTATAAGACCCCTTTGGCAAAATCGTATCTGGCAAGGTTAAAACTGCAGAGTTACCAGACCACGACAAAGCTCCGTCTAATCTTTTAAGCGGATAATATACACTTTGCGATGTAAGATTTTTGGCTTGTATAAAAGGTTTGTCATCAAATATAAGATCAGAATCGACGATTGTTGAAAAATACGGATCCACAATGCGTGCTTGAGGTTGGAATGTCACAAAATCATCAGTTTCTTTCAATCTCAAAAGTTCTATAGTTTTATCTCCGATTTTTTTCTCCATAACACTCGTTGCATATCCAAATTCTTTAAGTCCTTTCAAAAGATACATGCTATCTGGACTATCAAAACTACCCCACAATAACATATCGCGCGTTTCTAATTCTGCAGAAACTGTCCCATCAACAATGATGTATTTAACACTCGTCTTACGTAGAAATCTAGAGAGCTGATCAACTCTTTGCATAAGATCCTCTTTATTAAGCGACTGTGTATTATCAACGAGCTTGCGAAGCTGTGCGTCCACATATGCATTTTCCATACTGGCTGGCTCAAATGTTTTGTCGATGAGTGGTTTATTAAGCATAAAGTGTAAAAACGACGATCCGAAACTCCCCCACGAATATGATTTCCAATATGCATTCCTATCATAGGGAACATGTAGAACTCTAAAATGGTCCTTATCATTGTTAATATACTTAACCATGTCACCATAAGGCTCTGGAATGTTATTAAACATAAAAGGACCAATAAGATTACCCTTAAAATATGACTGGAAAAGCAACAAGCTGGGTATGATAAGTACCACAACGACTAATGGAAATGCATATTTGTGAAGTTTTTCAGACAGAAAGACTATAACAAAACTCGAGGCAATACTTCCAGAAAATGCTATGTATGTATGAAATTTCGTATCACCAAATCTAAAGAGAACTTTGAAAAACGGTATGGCGTTGCTTGCAAATTGATATAGAAATCCAAGTGGAGAAAATTCCTTAAATGATAGGAAAAGAAACAATCCAAGCATGGTTGGAATCCATAGAATCTTTTTCTGCCGATAACGTAAAAGAATTAGAACTGCTCCCACAAGATACATAAGCGGAAACAAAAACGTTAATGGTTTCCATGATTTTTCCTGTAATTTGTCAGCAAGGGGGTGGAGAGATTTCTGTGTATTTGTTTTAAGATCGGTATACTTTGTATCAAAAAAATTAGGATAAAGTGTGCTTTGTCTCGTAAGATTAAAAAAATCTTTAGGTTTATTCAACTGACTTTCATTTGCATCAATAAACGTTGGAGCCAAAGGTAGAAGATGGGATTTTTCTATAGTGTAGTTGATAAATGGCAAAAGCCAAAATGAGCTTAATACACAATAGACAACGATAGTTAATAACGCTTTTTTAAATCCTGCAGAAAAATATGTGAAAAGAACTAATGCAATCATCATGGTGATAAAAACAGTTGCAACCAGATAGCTTCCTGACGTTATAAAAAAGATGACAACTAATACTGCCAACGCTTTGCGTGAAAGATGTTTTTCCTTCAGTAAAATAAGAAACGACAAAAATAAAAGAGGGATTGAAAAAAAGCGATTAATAAACATTATCATCGGGAAATAAAATGTGCTGGTTGTATTGAGGTTAAAAAGATAAAATAGTGCAGAAAAGGCAGCTGCGATATCGAGTATGGTCTCAGATAATTTCTCCTTCAATACATCTTTCAGAATCATAAATGAAAGAAGATACATACTTACGACACCTAAGATTAATGCTGAGATAATATACAACTGGTCAACAAGTGTTTTAGCAACAAAGGGTTGTGTAATGAGGAAAAAAATTTGTCTAAAAAGATCAAGCGATTCAGAATCTGAAGCAACACCAAGCCCCCGGTAATCTCTCCACGTAGCAAAAAATGTACGGAATATATTCGTACCAAGATTGAAATACGAAGAATAATTATCCCAACCGAATAAATATAAAGAAGGGCGAATAGTAACAATTTCTATGAGAAAAAGTATTACAACGATAAAACTAAGCCCTGGACGTTTCTTTATAAAAGCCAGTATTTTCTTTACTGTGTCGCTCATAGCCTACTCATAGTATACAACATATTACGAATCTAGAGCCTCAAGTTCCAACCTCTAAGGTTATTTAGGTTCGTAACCCCAAGGTTACGAACCTATTCAACCTCTAAGGTTGAATTGAGGCTCAACCTCTGGGTATACCCATGTGTGAGCCTCATCACACACGCGGTGTGTGATGTGCTTCACACACGACCTAATGTGTAAAATAAAGTACATGCGTGTAAGCAAAGTATGATGTACGCGAATTCATTCTCTGCTACAATATATTCTATGAAAATTGTTCATGTACCGCATTCGGTTCTTAATACGCAGGCAAAACCTGTGCATATAATTGATAAAAAAATAAAGAAAATCGCTTATGATATGATTGATCTTCTAGAAAACCAGAAAAACCCTGAAGGTGTAGGGCTTGCTGCAAATCAAATTGGACTCCCTTATGCTCTGTTTATTGTGAAACCAACGAAGAAAGATCATGCTATTATCTGTTTTAATCCGGAGATTATCAAAATTGAAAATGGAAAGCCCACCCTAAGTCCGTCGAATCAGCCGACCGAAGGGCATAAAGTTGAAGGTGAGAAACGTAAAAAAAAGAGACAGAAACTTGAAGGTTGCCTATCTATACCTTATATGTGGGGAAGAGTCGATCGCGCTCCAAAAGTTATGTTACGGTTTACCGATATAGATGGAAAAACACATAAACAATGGTTTGTTGGTTTTCAAGCTATTATCGTGCAGCACGAAATGGATCATCTTAACGGAATTCTCTTTACTCAAAGAGTGTTGGAACAAGGAAATCAAATGTATAAAGAAGTTGACGGTGAACTTAAGAGATTTGAAATTTGAGATTGGAAATTTGAAAATAGGAATCGGAAGATAATTAAGTATCTATACATTTGGACTTGTTGGTTTTTGGTTTTTTGATTCTTGGAGCTTAGTGGGTGTAGTTTGTACATATGCAAGCTTCACAAATGGTTTTTTGCCCTCACTCATGTCTTTTCTCACTCTTTTAAGGCATTTCGTACACAGTCTTACCCTTATTTTTTCACCTGCCTCAATAATAGCTATTGGCTGAAGATTGGCTTTAAACACACGATTAACTTTAGGAGCTCGTTTTTTCCAACGACCTCCGGCTACACCTCGATGGTGCGTGTGTGTACGCCCATACATAGTCCCCTTTCCACAGTGATAACAGATTGCGGCCATAGTATAAAGTTATTTGAAATTTGAGATTGGAAAATGAATTTAACTCTCAACTTCCATCTTCGACTTTAGTATAATAACAAAAATATGTTCATTCTGCAATTCCTTAATAATCCGGTCGGTGTCATACTCTTTCTTCTTTCTGTAGTTATAGCTGTAAGCGTTCATGAATTTATGCATGCAAAAACAGCAGACAAGTTAGGAGATCCAACACCTGAACTTGCGGGTAGGGTTACTCTTGATCCTCGAGCCCATCTGGATCCACTGGGATCATTTCTCTTTCTCATGGTTGGTTTCGGATGGGGAAAACCAGTGCCTTTTGATCCTTTTAACCTAGATAATCCACGCAAAGACGCAGCTCTTATATCATTAGCGGGTCCTATGTCAAACTTTGTTATGGCTTTACTAGGATCTATTATTATTCGTTTGATCATATTATTTGAACTCTATAAAATAGATCTTATAGGCTCTCTTCTTTTTCATCCAACAACACAGTTTGCTGGATCTGGTTTTCTTGAAATTTTCGTTTATATCAATATCGTTCTTGGGATTTTTAATCTACTTCCCATTGCTCCTCTTGATGGATTTAAGATTGTAGGAGGTATGTTATCAGAACATTCGGCAAGACAGTGGTATAGTTTAGAACGTTACGGCATATTATTTCTACTTTTTTTCATATTTCCCTTTGCTGGTGGAAGATCGATGCTGGAAGTGTTTGTAAGTCCGGTAATTGGCTTTATAATCAATCTTTTCCTTCCCTAATTACATTCTCAATTTTCAAATTTCAAATCTCCAATCTTTAGTTACTCGTATTCACTTGTTTCCATGCTGCTGAACAGACATGTGCAAGGCCAAAATAGGAATTACCAGAGTCATCTGACATATTACTAAAGTGCTTCACGCAGTCCAAAAGTGTTTTTGTTGGATTGTCGTTAAAATATGAGGTTGCCTTCACAAGTGGCAAAAGACTGCTATCAGAGGAATCTATAACAATGGTAGGTGTGGGCGAAGAAACAACAGGGCTTGGTAGTGGTGTTATTGGGGCTTTCGTAGGGACGGATGTAATTGGATTCGTCTGAGACGATCCTCCCTTGCCTGCTGCAACGTTATCCTGGCAAATGACTGTTTTTTCATCGAATCCTGATATACCCACGATATAAGAACTGTTGGTAAGCAATGATTCAAGATTCACAGTATGTGCATAAAGTCCTCCATTTACTTTCTCAGGATCTTTCTGCTCTTCGTCTAAAAATGGCATTTCTCCGCTTGTTTGAACGCCATATTTTATCAAGCCTTTATCTGAACTTTTACTCTTCCACGTCACTGTTGCGATAGCGCCATTCTTACTACATTGAATGTCGCTTGGGATAGCCTCCTCCCCTCCTCGACCAAAAATAGCACGAATAATGAAAAAAAGTACAAGGAGAAATGTAACCACACCGCCTCCGATGGCTAATAGTCGCTTTTTTTGGTCATCAAGTTGCATGAATAGAATTGAGAATTGAGATTTGAAAATTGAAAATGAAAATCAGTGATTGGGCAAATGATATACAGTTGTTAACTTTCCAATCTCAAATTTCAATTACTCTTCATAGTTCCTACTTGCCCACTCTTCGGAACACATCTGCCCGAGTCCTGTATAATTCTCTGAAGCAAATTCATTTACACACCCTTCGATTGTCGCATCTTCGTTTTCATCAAAATAAGCAGTAACTTTTTCCTGCGGAAGTAGCTGTGTATCTTGAACTGGAGTAACTTCAACGTTTTGCTCAGGGGTTGGACTTGGAGCTTCTGTAGGCTGTGGTTCTGATGTTGGTTCTATTGAAATCACGGCCTCTTCTGTGGTCTCACTAGCACTACATTGGGCGGTAACATCTCCGATCGACACTGCATAATTTGTACCGCTTACCAAAGGTCCAATTGTACAAGTGTGGTCATAAAGACCCTCTTCCCCTGATGTGGGAGTATTTTCCTCTTCACATAAAAAGGGATATGAATCACTTGAAACAGTGCCGTAGGATATGATTTCAATTTCAGGATTTGCATCTCGCCATGTTACAGTGCCATTCGTTCCTTGAATCTCACACTGCAATTCAACAGGTGTTGTTGCACGACTCTGTCTACGTTGAATAATACGCCATCCAATATAAATAAGAAGCGCAGCGATAATAAGACCAATAATGATTGATACAATGCGTTGAATACGTTTGTTCATAACCCTTAAAGCAGCATCTTGGCTCCTACTCCTACTATAAATAGAATGCCGCCGATTATTGAAAGTATCACAAGATTATCAAGAATACCAGTTTGAGGAAGTTCTCCAGTTCCCCCTCCAGTTCTACCTGAAGAGGTGCTTGTTCTATCAGTGTCGCCTCCATCGACCACAACTACCGCCTGACCATTTTGGGAGCATTCAATTAAATCAGTTGCATCAATAGATGCTTCTGAAATATTTGATTCTGTTTTCTCACCCATTTCACATATAAATGTAATATTTGTTCTTCCTTTAGCTTTTGCTTTAAAAAGTATTTTTGCCAACGTACCTTTGCCTGTTACGGTCACGCCTGGACCAGCAACAACTCCTGCAATGTATGCTTTCCCGGTATTTTTGAAGTCCTTTTGCCCGATATCAAGATATGTTCCATTTGTTATGCTTTCTACTTGTAGAACATTACCGTCGAAATTAATCAATGCATCAACACTTAAAACCTGCTTGTCTCCAGCATCGACAATGACTTCAAGCTCAAAGGTATCGCCGGTTTTCTTGCTTAAAGAACTTGGGTTGAACTGAAGAGTAGCTGCAAAAGCCGAAGAAAAAAGAGGAATGATAAAAAGTACTATCATCGAGGCAAGAATTGATAGTGAAAATTTAGAAAGTGTCATTTTTTCTACAGATCTATTCGGATTAATTAATTACTAATGTTGTCCCGACAATATCATTTAAAATATCTAGATTTTTGTTATCAATAAGGTTTGAGTCACTACTACTCCCTGGTTCATACACAAGCGAAAGATTAACTTCTCCTCGTTCTAGAGCCGTAAATGTTATTTCTGCAACTGCGGTATTATCAAAAATAAAAGGGTCTTCATGGTTTAAGCTTTTCACTCCTGTTACAATAAGATCTGAAAAATTTGAACTCATCTCATCATTCGTTTCGTAAATATCAATGCCTTCTGGTAAAGATTTTACTTCCTCAAATGCAAGATATGTGTGATCATATCTCACTACAGCATCATATCCAGTTATGTCTTGACCTTTTGAATCAGCATATACAAATAACGTCACTTTTTGACCTTTAGAAAAGGTGGTCTGGCCTCCTTTTGGGGTTAACCCAATCATGCCTGTTAAGCGACTTGTTGCTGCATCTATGGTATTTGCCGACTTCTGAGTTTCTGGAGATGCTGGTTTGAGATTTCTTACGAAAATGGATCTGTTAAATGCTATAAAACCAATAAGAATAATACCTATTATTAATAAAAATAAAGCTAATTTCACGCCCATCTTGGGCTTATTTATTTCTTCACCCTCCATATTCTTTAGTTTCTCCATTATACATAATACTTCTATTCAGATGCAATTAGTATTACGCGTTCAAATTCTAAATTTTTTATTCATCTGTTCGAATCCCAAGTGTATATACGACTTGTGCATCATCAGATCCATTGACAACACCATCGTTATTCAAATCCGCAATCGCGAGATCTTCTATATATACAGAATTCAAACTTCGTCTTACTCTCAGAATATCTCTCGAATTTACTACCCCATCCTGTTTAGGCATTGGTAAATCACCAGCGAGTTGTGTAACGTTTCTAAAATCAAGTGTATTCATACCTTTTTTAAGGAAAATGTTTTCTTCCTCTGGCTTATATTCTCCCGGAGATGACTCTTGAGGATTATTATCGCAGAATTTCCTTTGTGTATGTCGTTGTGGTTTGATAAGTAGACAATACGAATCATCCTCAGGGATATCTAATGCTGCTCTTCCTCGCCACAATCCCTGGTTATCTGAAATGAATGGGACATATAAATATTTTGTATCTGCCAATGAACCTCCAGTTATACCAACTCTAACTAGAATTGCATCTGCAAAACGGGGTTTTTGACTAATTCCTTGCATTCGAACCGTTATATCGAGCCAAACTAATTCCGAATCAATTGGTAATTCTGGGTTCTCTGGAGAAAGATCAGCAAGAAGTATAGGTAGGTCTGCTCCAACGTCTGTTACCTCTGCTTCAACAACTACTTGATATGCATAATAATTCCGGAGATCTTTTGAGGTGCTAAAGCGATTCGTTATATTACCAGCTTCATCTATTACAAATCTTCCTGTGTTAACAACATTTGGCCCAAGTAATTCCCCATGTATGGGTATTTCAACAGCATCACCAATCGGTTCATTAATATTAAGCGTCATAAGGGAAAAGTTTAGTTTCGAAGTAAGCTTAAATAATGATCCATCATATTCTGTGGTTACTTCACTATTGGTAAATGTCGGTGCAGATACTATTGATTTAAGTTTCGTTGTTTTCTTAAATGGAAGTGGTGTAGGTGTAAGTGTTAACGACGGTATCGCCGTAGGTCGGACACCAGTTGGTGTAGGTTGAGTAAATCCTGTTGGTGATGGTTGACCAGAAGGCGGAGTGCTTCCATCGCACGTAACACGTTGTTCTGCTTTTCCCCAACACTTTGGACCTTGGATTCTCCCCTTCTCCTGCATATCCATCTGTACCGCCTGCATGGCTGATTTCGTATTTATACATTCTGATGATGTCGCTCCATAAAGGTCTGAACAGGCCTGATTTGCCGCCTCATACATATCGGCATAATTCGCTGCTGTTTTACTCTTTAAATACGTAACCAATGCTCGGTAAAAAATTAATAACGCTTTATCTTTTCCAACGGGATTAATCTGGCATTGTCCGATATTTGCAGAAGCATCTGGAAAGGTACCACCAACCACCATAAGGTAAAACGCTTTAGCTACAACTCCGTTATTTACATGTACTCCACCATCATCTTCTGCTCCACAATAATACCGAGCGCTGTACATCCTATCTGGGTGTCCTTTTGAAGGAGGATTTGACATATCTCGTATTGCACCTATGGTAGTAGTTTCACCCATGGTCCAATCACCACTATCAAGTGCATAACCGGTAATATCAGAAAGGCCCTCATCAAGCGCACCTGACTCATTTCCACCCTGTAAGCCTATGCCCCTCTGTACTGAGTATTCTGTTACACCGTGTTGGTATTCGTGAGCAACAACATCATTTGCTACCAGTCCAGAACATACTGAAATACGTTGTCCATTCCAACTTGCATTGGGCTCGTAGCATTGTTTTATATACGTCCATACTTGACCACCAGACCCATCTAAACCATCTCTACCATGAGTCGTGTTAAAATAATTAAAGATGTCCCCAAGAATATCATATGCTTCGTTGATTTCTTGATCACTTACTGGGCCCTGACCTTCGGTACGAGATACACCTCCATCTGAAGTTACTCTTCGATCTACTGCTCCTGATGATAATTGAAAATCGTAGACAACAGTTCCAGAAACTAAGTCAACAAAATATATCCTACATATATCTTCATCTGCGCAGGTAGTTATCATTTGTGTAAAATAATTTGTGTTATCTTCACTTTCTCCAATGAGATTTAGATTAATAATAGATTGTTCTGAAGCCCTAACATTATATGAACCTGCTCCTTGCACATCTCTCTTTAATGTATCAAGTGCAATCTCATGAGCTTGCTCTTCTGATATTTGTGCAATGCACTCACTATCAGTTTTCAATAGAGCTCCTGAAATGCTATACACTTCAGTATCTTCTCCAACATGAAGATTGATATATGATCCATATACGGGAACATCATTGCAACGAATTTGTCTAAAATAATAGTGGGTAGCGTTAACAGAGATTTGTGCTAACTGAAGATATTGAGCTTCTCGATCATCTAAACGTGCGGTTAAGGAAAGATGAGCAGGATCATCAGGGATAAGCTTTCGCGTCTCTTCACTGGGAATATCAGTACCACGGTATTGGATAGGGCTTGTTGTTGAATATACAGGTTCTCCAGACAAAAATTGAATAACGTTATTACTACTATCTTCTGCGAGAGTATATAATCCAACGTTTCGTGCTCCAGTAGTAATATAAAAAATTGCAGTCGAATCGTCTTCGATATAATTCGAATCTGTACTTACAACAGCTTCATTCATTGATAAAAGATTTGATGCTTGACTCTTTCTCTGTGGAAAGGGCTTGTTATCAATTGAATAATAGCGAGAAACAGCGAAGGCTACGATGAATAGAATAAGTATAACTATAAAAAGAAATGGAGACAGTTTATTTTTCATATCAAGCCTCGGTTAGTTTTTAGGAGCAAATCTCAATACAACAGATTTCTCTTTAATGTCACTAACCTCAAAAACATATCCAAAAGCTTCACTCGTTTTCAACTGTGCTCCACCTATTCCTCCAGTTATGAAACGAAGAGTCTCTTGTGATTTTCCGTTAGAAACCACGAGTTCTACCGAAGTCTCACAGTCTTTACAAACTGGTTCGGGAATCTCAATAGATTTTAGAGTTACCTTCATGCTTGTTTGTGGTATAGAATATAGTTTTTGCAAAGTCAACGTAACATTTTCGCCAACATAAATAACAACTCCTTGCGCAGACCCTAGTATGTCTTCTGCTGCGACTGTCACAATATTTGAATCATTGGTTTTACCCGGTATAAAAACAAAAGATAACGGTGATAGTCCCTCATCGTCAGCAGTAAACGTCAATGTAGCAAGTGCAGTATTGGAAAGTTTATATATTTGTGTTGATTGTAGATTTTTTACACCAGTTAGAGACAAAACTCCCTTCTCTTTTTCACTAGTGAATAACTCGAATCCTTCAATGATATTCTCTCCTTTCTTGAAGGTAAGTACATTTGTATCATACGTAAGCACGCTATCATAACCACCTATTTCCTGCCCTTGAGAATCACCGTACAACACTATAGAAATCTCATCTCCTGGATTATATATGTTTTGTCCAAACTCAGTCTGAAGGAAAAATTTACCCTCAGTCTTTATCTTGTCTTGTTTGATTTGTGAATTTTGACTGTTTTTTATCCGCTCTTGAAATGATTGCTTTGAAGAAACAAAAAATATAATAAGAACGATCACACAACCCACCATAATGACGGGTAAAAGAAACCTATTTTTTTGTTTTGAGATTTTATTAGGTAACATAATGGCACATTGATATTAAAGGTTGGAGACCGAGTGGATTCCCACGACTCGACAAGTCCACTACTCTGAATCGTATCGTTCGTTAAGCGCAGCAATGGCACATGCCCAGTCACTTGCGTTGACAATATTGTCAAAATTCGAATCTCCATTACGCACACATCCCTCATCTTTACTTCCAAGACATAATCGAATCTTTGCCATATCAAATGAATTTACTACACCATCCTGATCTTCAAATGCAAGATCTCCAAAGAGTTGAACAATGTTGGACATGTCTATGACGTTGTCTCCAGCTTTAAGATCTATTCTACCTCTATCGCATCGGTAAGCCCCAGGGAAATCTTCTTTTGGTGTAGCATCACAAATCTTTTCTCTCAAATGTCTCTTAAATTTGGAGTACACTGCATACCCTTCTTTTTCATTGGTATTAACATCAAAAGTAACTTCCCCATTAAGATGTCCTTTGTCATCAAATGTCAATTCTACATCTTTAAATATTGGGGCTTTGAGTCCACCATCTTTTAATCCGATTTGTGCGGAAAACTTTTCAGGTGGATTTTTTGGTTTTTGAGGAACGCATTGTAATCGACCTTTAAGCTTCAAGGTAACATTCCCTTTTTCTTCTGCGCCTCCGCCAACTACGTATGCCGCTATGCCTTTATCAACTGTATATAAAGGACTACCCTGAGGTCCAACCACCTGAATTGAAGCAATTGTGAGTTCGCCAGCACCATTACCAATTGCCTTAAGGCTCAACGTATTGGTGTATGAACTTAAAAGTTCATTCTGGGACTGATCGCATACTACTAATAATTCTATTTGACCAGCTTCATCATTGACATTAAACGCAACTACCTGACATCCTAATGAAAGGGGTGGTACTCCTGATGGAAGGGGTGGGATAGTTAAGACTCCAGTTGGGACTTGTGATACCGGTGGAACTGGGGTCATTACAGGAGGCACGCACACACCTTGTGTTTGACCCGGTTGAATATCACATCGAAGTCCGCATGTTGGATTTCCATTACAGTATTTATTAATACAGTCCTGGTCATTTGTACAAACAAGCGTATTAGGTATGGTTGTTGTGGGACTTGGTGTAGATGAAGTTGCTGGTGTACCTGGAGTTGGCGATGTAATAGCTGCTCCTGGACTTGGAGCCGCTTGTGCTAACTCACCGAGTACTACTGAAGTTCCAAGTCGAGCAGACATTGTACCGGATTGTATAGGTGTAACAGACAATGGTGGTAATGTTGGTCTATCTGGAAGTTCTATTCCAGGACCTTTAACACTCTGTCCTTTAAGTATTCCTTTATCATAAGCCACTCTTACATAATATCCTGAAATCTTATCTTGTCCATTGTTTGCAGCGATTCTTAGCTTATAATCACACGTTGCTCCAACTTGGGTATCACACACTTCTGGAACGAAGGAAGCACTGATTTGACTAAATTCTTCTGGTGGTCCTTGTGGTGGTTCACCCCCAGAACAGTCAAATGTTGCTGTAGCAACGTTTCCATAGCCATATTGTGTCCCATCAACATTACCAACAATTTGAGAGTTTTGTGAATCAAATGTAACTTTGATAGGATCATTATTAGTACAAGCTACAGTGATTCCGATTACCACAGCGTTTGGTAATTCCTCATCTTTCTTAAGCACTGCGCAACCATACCTGCCTTTCGCACCGTTAGATTCAGAAATTAACTCACTAAAAATAGAGGTGTCGCCTGTTTCGAGATTAGCGCATCCATCTGAACCTATATAAAGACCATTTTCTACGTTAAAAACAGCATCAACTGCAGATATTTTTTTTCCAGGTTCTTGCGGTTTAAATATTACTTGCATGGAAGTCTCGGGGACAGGACCACTGGATGGATTCATTTCGATATCGATATTGCTTACCGCAGCTTGTGATCGAAGTATATAAACTCTATATAACAGTCCAAAAAAAACAAGCGCAGCTATTGTCGCCACGACTAAAATATATGTTTTTGATTTCAAAACGGTAAACATATTTATTGAATAAATTCGTTATTTATTAGCCATATACTTACATCAATATTGTTTGAGGCACCATCACCGTTTACATCACACGTTGCTCCTTCTCCATTCATTGATGAGCGTATATTTTCCCAATCTTCAAGATCTATAGCCCCATCACAATTACAATCACCTTTGCTATATGTTGAACATCCCTTGTCTTTATCAATTGGTGGAGTCAATGATGGAATCGGTGCATCATCTGTTATGTTTATGGTAATCTGGGAAGAATCAGCATTAACTACTAAAGGTTGAGCTCCAGCAGCTTTCCATAATGGACTATCAGCTAACTGTATAAATCCTTGGGCAGGGGTTGTGGTCCCACTTTTTGGTTGTAAAATAACGCCGGTAATACATTTTGCCCCACTCTCGAGTAAATCGTCCTTTCGTAGAGCCCCAAGCGCAAACTCTGCAGATCGCGAAGCTGGATCTATACGAAAACCAAGTTCTGTATCTAGTTTAAACGAAGCATTTTTACAAAATTCATCTTGTATAAGTCCAAGGACATCAATATTATCAGAATATCTAAAAGACCCTTGAACACCTGCAACACCAACTCCTGTATTGGTTGATCCAAAAATATGAGCAAGGCATAGTCCTTTTGCATTACAAGGGATGTCTTTTTCTGAAATAAAAACTTTCATGTTTGTATCAAGTTGAGCTTTTGAAGGTAAAAGATAATTGTTTAACATCATCCAGAAAAATACTGTTGAGAGAACGAAGACGAGGCTTAAAATTGTAAATCGAACTTTTGAATCCATATATTTTTAGATTTTAGATTGCGAAACGAATACCTTACGCAAGTCATTGAAATCAAAAATGTCAACAACACTATTGCCATCAAAATCACAAAAAAGAGTTTGAGACTGTTGATTGATTTCATTGCGTAACTGATCGATATCCAAAAGGTCAACTTTTCCATCTTTAATTCCGGGTCCTTGGCTACTCGCACAATCTCCGATTTGCCCTGTTGGTGGTGGTGTGGTTTGGGGAGGTGTGACAGTTAGACCGGAACCCATACACTGATTTGTGCAAAATAATACCAACGGTTGTATATTTGCGTCTGAAGCAGCTTTTTGCTGTAAGATGTTAATATCATTTTGGTCAACAACTCCATTTCCATCAACATCACACATACTACAATCATAAACTCCTGTTGGAACTACTACGCTTGGACGCGCAATAACACCAGTAACATTAGTGCTCGGGGCAGTGGGTATAGGTATGAGATTACAACATGGATTACGACCATTACATGTTTGTCCAGGAGCTTGGTATACGCATACATAGCTACCAGATCTTGAACTATACATGCATTTAAGCCCAGTTGCGCATCCTCCATATCTAAGTCCGCATCTTTGTCCACATTGTCTACGTCCGCTTTGAGCGAGAATAGATGCGTTCTGTGTAGTGGCGAAAGAATCTTGTTTAAGAAAAATAAAAAGAGCAATTAAAAAAAATGAGGCTAAAAGTACTTTTTTCATATCAAATATATTGAATAGTTCCAGCATAACATATTATTTCTCCGTATGTCAACAAAAAAAGAGTCCTGATAAAGGACTCTTTTTCTCAATCCGATACCTAATACGTAATACCTAATACGTAATACATATTTGTGTTATTTCAGCTCTATCTTCCCACCTGCTTCTTCAATCTTTTTCTTTGCAGCTTCTGCATCGTCTTTTTTAACACCAGCTAATATCTCTTTTGGTGCTCCTTCAACGAGTTTCTTTGCATCCATAAGACCAAGATCAGGTTTGACTTCTCGTACTGCTTTAATAACAGCTAATTTATTACTTCCTGCATCAGCAAGTACAATAGTAAAGGTTGATTTAGCTTCAGCAGCTTCGCCTGTTTCACCACTAGCAGAAGCTCCTGCTGGAGCAGCTGCCATAGCAGGCATAGCTGAGACTCCAAAAACTTCTTCAAGATGACCGGCTAATTCTGAAAGCTCAAGCGCTGATAAGCCCTCAATTTCTTTAGCTATTTTTTCCACTTTTGCTGAAGCGGCTTTTGCTTGTTTCTTGGGCTCAAGTTTTTCTTCTTTTTGTTTCACTTCTTTCTCAGCTTTTTTTGTTTCCTCTTCTACTTTTTTTGTTTCTTCTACTTTATTTGGTTTCTCTGTTGCTTCGGCTTTTTGATCCTCTGATTTGTCATCTGCCATAACGTTCACCCCCCTCGTTAATTTATAATTTATAAATCTTAATTTTTAATGCTTTTTTCGCTTGCATTCTTCAGGACCTGTATTAACTTCATTGAACTATAACGCATACTAAATACAGTTCTTGAATGTGGCGAGCGCAGTGATGTAATAATCTTCGCAATTAACTCGTTCTTTCCTGGTAAAACTGCTAGTTGCACAAGTTTTGCTTCTTCATAAATTTCGCCATCTAGTAGCCCGACCTTGAAAATTAAACCTTCTTCTTCTTTGGAGAATTGATGAAAAGCTTTAAGCCCACTCATCCAATCTTCAGAAAGAAATAAGAGCGCAGATTGTCCTCGCACATTTCCTTGTAAGGTTTTCACTACGTCTTTTGTGTACAAATTGTTTGAAAGTTGTAACTGTGAGAGTGCGACGTTTAAAAGAGTATTTTTTATAACAGTAAAATGGGCTTGATTCCCTGTTTCTCGAAGTTTTTTCCTAAGGTTTTCTAATCTTTTGTGACTAGATGTAGTAAAACCAACGAGTACAAAATGAGGATTATGAGCGAGTTGATTATATAATTGAGAAACGTATTCTCTTTTTTGTAAGTTTGGCATAGTTTTCTCTCCCGCCGGAAAATGTTTTAATCCCGCCTCTGGCAGGAAACCTGCGATCTTTGAGACAAAAGTATATTATACAGAAGTAAAAGACAATTGCAAGACGAAAAGGTTTTAAACATCACATACGCGATGCATTATCTACTTTACACATCTACAATCACTACTACTTGAAATCACCCGTCGAATTCTGTACTGTAGAATTATGCAGAGAATTTTTTTTGCAACGATTTTGTTTCTTTTATTAATTGTTGGAGCACTTTTCTCTCCTCTTGTTTACGCTCAAAATTCAGATGATAATAGTATTGAAGGCGAATATGTCAAAAATGAAGTGATTGTGAAGTATAAAGACAATCTGACACCAGATGAACTCGAGTTGCAGGTTAGTGAACGACAAAACATGAAGCGCTCTTTTGTAGGGAGAATTCAACTTTTCTTTGGTGATTTAAAGCTAAAATTTTCGAAACAGGATAATCCTGAGATACAACTTTCTCGACTGCAAAAGACCGATATTGAACTTGGAGTTATAGAGAAAGAGCGTTTGTTACAAGGATCGGCACAAGCTGGTCCAAATGTGTATATAATAAGAACTGATGGATCAAAAACAGTACAGCAAATGATTAAAGCATATTCGTCATTGCCAGAAGTTGAATATGCAGAGGTACATAATATTTTACAATTTTATCAACAATAATGAGAAAAAGCTTACGTAATTCTTTTATACTCCTTGTTCTGGTTGGAGCTTTTCATAGTTCCGTTAATGCTCAATTTGATCCCTCTTCTCCACTCCCTCCTGATAATATTGTTGAAAATGAATATATTATTAAGTTTAAAGAGAATCAAACTCTTCAGGATGTTCAAACTCAAGTTGCTGTCAGATCTAACCGGAGTCAAAACCCCTTAGGTATACTCCAAAACTTCCAGCAGGATCTTTCTTTACAGATCAAAGGTGAAGATAAACCGGAAGAAATTCTCACACACTATCAATCTGTTGATACAAATATAGGAGTTACTACACGTGAGTCTCTAGAGCCACTTACAAATACGTTTGTATATAAAACAAATGGTACAGAAACCCTTCAGGAAGTCCTTGCCGCGTATGAGGATCTACCTATTGAGTATATTGAGCCCGTTAACCTGCTCTATTTTTATAACACACCAAATGATACTGATTACAATTATCTATGGGGAATGGATAAAATCAATGCGGAAACTGCATGGGATCAGACAACGGGATCACAAAATGTTAAAGTGGCTGTTGTTGACTCAGGTGTTGATAAAACACATCCAGATCTTCAAAATAATGTTATTTACACCAAACAAGTTGGCGCAGACTGCCCATCGCAAGGAGATCTTGTTGGTCATGGCACCCATGTGTCTGGTACTATCGGGGCTATGGGAAATAATAATCGTGGAGTCGCAGGTGTAAATTGGACAGTAAGCATCCTTGGGTATTGCGCAGGAACCGACGGTCTCCCAGAGACCTATATTATTCGCTCAATTCAGGATGCAGTTCAAAACGGTGCAAAAGTGATTAACATGAGTTTTGGTGGACCTGGTGATGATCCTTCGGTAAAAGCTATTATTCAACAAAATCCAAATGTTTTGTTTGTGGCATCTGCGGGAAACTGTGGCTATCTTCCCCCCAATCAAGGAGATCCGAATAATCCAGCATGTACTCAAGGCGGTGATGCAAGTCACTATTTTCCTGCCCGATATGGAGCAACCATGGATAACGTTATTACCGTCGCTGCTACAGGACCAAATAACGAATGGGCTAAATACTCAAGTTATGGACAACCAGTCACTATAACAGCTCCAGGTGGAAATCCTCCAAATGGAAGTCGCACATGTGCAAATGATGGAAGTGACTGCATACACTCTACTCTACCTGGCGGAGCGTATGATGCATGGGCAGGAACGAGTATGTCAGCTCCACACGTTACTGGTCTTGCGGCGCTCATGCTTTCAAAAGATTCTTCACTTACCCCTAAACAAATCAAGGAAAAACTTTCTCAAACAGCAGTGGATTTGGGACCAGCTGGTAGAGATGATAAATTTGGAAGTGGAATTATCAACGCTCCTGCTGCACTTAATGCCATTGGCAATAATCCACCAACAGGTGGACCAACATCCCAGCCTACAAATCCTCCACAAGGGACTGCGACTCCTACCTTTAGTCCTGCCATCACTACCCCACAACCTACACCAAGCGTAGGTGGTACACATCCCTGCCCAGCTGAAGCTGAAAAAGGAAATTATGATTGTAATTCAGTCACAGATGATAATGATCGGCTTGCTTGGGAGAGAGAATTTAAAGCTGGAACTGTAACACTTGGGCCTTTCTTCGAATGGATTAGAAGAGCACTCTACAATAGAAATTGAAATTTGAGATTTGAGATTTGAAAATGTAACTCCGGTATGCATTCTCAAATTTCCAATTTCAAATCTCAAATAACTTTTACAGCCTTCAATAAAAAAAACGTAATAAAGTAGAATAAAAGCACCTGGAATAGTGGTAAAAATAATGTAAGAAATATTGCTGCAATTGCGTGTAAAAAAAATGCTTCGTTGTGAAGTGATGGCAAAAGTCCTTTAAGAATGAGCATTATTATTGTCAGGGTTAAAAGTGTTGGTTTATCAAACTCCCATAAAGGCCAGTTGAAATAAACAGCTGCTCCAATGAAAATGGCAGCAAGGAGAAGAAAAATTTCTTTTGTATCAAAATAGAATGGTCCGAGATACATGTTAATTCTTAATGTACCATTCGTTGAAATCTATTGCAACTCATTAAGCTTGTATCTGAGGGGTGCAAATAAGACCATTCTGTCGCGCTTGACAACATTATGTTCGTTATCTATAATACCTACCATGTCAATTGAGAACACATCGAATAAAAAAATATCACTCGATGACTTACCGGATCTTTTAACAATTCGAGAAGTTGCAGAAATTCTACGAGTTTCTCCACTTACTATTAAGCGCTGGGGTAAAAGAGGAAAACTCCCTGCAATTCGTATTAATTCTCGTGGCGATCGAAGATATCGCAAAGAAGTGATACTTCGTCTTCTTGGAGTCGAAAGCACTACAGTATAAAATTGGTATATAATTGTACTAATGATTTTGTATGTAGCTTTTTTCGCCCAAATTATCCTCATCTACTTCATTAGTCAGTGGACTATACAGCATCTTTTTCGAGCCTTATATAGAATAACAAAAAGTACGTTCGTAAGTTCTTATATTCTCGCACTACTCTATTTTCCCGGTACTCTTCTTCATGAGTTGTCTCACTTTATAACTGCGGTTGCTTTACTTCTCAATGTTAAAGAGATGGATCTCATTCCAGTAGTAAAAAAGTCAGATGATGATAAACGATATGTAAAGTTAGGTTCTGTAGTATTTGAACAAAAGGATTATTTCAGGAGTATGCTCGTAGGCATTGCACCTTTTTTTGTAGGACTTGGTTTTTTCTTTTTTATGTTTGAGTATGATATTTTCCCTAATGAAAACATATGGATAAATGTGCTTTCGCTCTATCTCCTCTTCTCTGTTTCTTCGAGTATGTTTTCGTCAAAAAAAGATTTGGAAGGTACAATCATTATTGTCCCGCTCATCATACTTATTTTTTCCATATTAGTAGGGTTTAATATCGATATCACACGAATATTTTTGTCTGAAACTACGCTGGAAATCATGAGAAGATTGAATATGTACTTGCTGATTGCAACAGGTGGAAATTCACTAATTTACGTAATTCTACGTCTGTTTCGTATCTAACCGAGATCTGGTTGTAATTGATTTTTTTTAGTACAATTCTTATATGCCAGATGAAGCAGATGTATTACCAAAAGGAGAAGCTCCTCCACAATTACCTGCAATCGATCAAATCGTTGTTGATTATGAACATGGAACTACAACTTCAGCACATAGACAAGAAATGCTTGATCGATTGTTACAAAAGGCCGAAGAGAAATGAACATAATCATATATACAGGGCGAGTATGTCCGTTTTCACAGCAGGTTGTGGATGATATGAAAAGTCAAAATGTGGATTTCATTCATAAGAAGGTCGATGAAGATCCAGAAGCGCTTTTAGAAATGTATAAACTTACAAAAAAAATTGCAACACCTGTGATTACTATAGAAAAGGATGATCAAAAATATACACTACTTGGATACACACAGGAGAATAAAAAAACGTTACAAAAAATCGTAGAGCTAGCTAAACAAAGTAAACAACTCTAAGTACTCTTTCTTGTATTTTTTATTCAGTTAAGAGAAATTTAATATATATTTGGTATACTCTCCCGCTATGATAATTCTTGCGAATACTACAAAAAAACTTTTATCAGATTTTTGTCTTGATATCTCAAAAGCCTATTTTATAGTTACGTTTGTAAATCCCGTATTATCACTACAAGATATTACTATGCTTTTGGTTTTATTGACAAAGGGTATTATCAGTAGTACTATATTTTTAACTCTTTCATGGTTATTAATTCCTCATCGATATAATGGATCAAAATATTATCGTACAGGCATATAACTCATTTACGTTTTTCGGACTTCTTGCGGCTATCGCCATCTTACTGCTCGTTATTGCCGCTAAAAAAGAACCAGGCAAGAAGTGATTTCTTCACTTATCGATTGTAGGTTTTAGCAGAAACGACTTCGTGGGGACTCCGGGAAAACAACCGGTGTGTGATGCAGCGCATGCTGCGATCGACCGGATGATTCCGGAGTCCCCACGCGAGCCGCACGTCATGTGTGCTTCCGTCCCTACGGGGCGGGTGGTGCCGGAGGCGGTGGGGGCGGATCGATTCGCCCGAAACTCTGGGCAACAGACCAACGCCATCGGCGCGTTCCTCCACGCTTGGCGTAGATACGCCAGCGGACGTACGCGCCTCGACCTCCGTCGATCACTCCTCGACGTGCCTCCAGCTCGAGATCCAGAACTTCGACCACGAACCAGAACCACAGGAAGCCGAGACCGACGACGAGGAGAACCGTCCACGGAAGTCCCGCCCAGACAGCGACGGTCAGCGCCAGCAGGAACGCCGCCAGAAGGTACTTCCGTAACACGAAGGCTACGACACCTCCTGCGCCAAGCGCAATCGCGCCGATGAGGCGGTAGACGTACTCGTCCATCAGGTGCAGGGCAGGGCCCTGCCAGGACGCGTACATCAGCCATCCGAGACCGATCAGGATCACAATCGCCACGGGCCACTCGCTCGGCGAGATGCGGCGGTCTTCCAAGACCAGCATCATCAAGCCGACCAGAATGGCGGCGAAGAGACCCGTCTCCGTGCCGAGTCCCATGACCCGGTCCAAGACGAACCAGACGATGGCCGCGATTGCGACCATTCCGACAAACTTCAGAAGCGTTCTCATTGCCCCATGCTCCTTTCGTGAGTTGGGCAGGTTGGGTTGGTACTACCTAGTTGACCTGCGCGCCACGGGCTTGTACATGAACACTCCGAGCGTTGCTAGCGTTCTTCCGTTGCGCTGAACGCGAACCCCGGCTCCCGCCGATCTCGCGTTCTTCTGTGGGTAGAAGCGATATCCGCGCGCGAGCGCGACGACGAAGGCAGCCACGAGCACGAGCAGGATGATGAGCCAGATCGCAGAACTACCTCCTCCCTGCACCCTGATCGGCTCGATCGACAAACTGCTGACGGAGGTTCCGACGAACGGGTAGACAATCCACCCGACGACGGTGAGCACGACGACCAAGATCGCGACCAGCTTCCGCAGGCCGAGCGAGCCCAGTAGCACGACGAGCGTGCTTACCAAGCCACACATCGACATGAGGAACAGGCCGACGATATACGGCAATGCTCCGATGGCGGTGACGAAAGCCACCACCACCTGCACTGCCACGATGGCCACGAGAACGACGATCGCCTTGAGCGTGGACCACGTTCCGGGATTCATTGCTCTTCTCCTCCCTGTGAGCACGGGTACTCGGCCGGTTGGTCGAGCATGATGAAGGTAACTGGTTGCTGCACGGTGAGCGCGCTGAGCTCGACTACTTCTGAGCTCGTTACGCTCGAAACGATGTGTCGGTCGATCACGGCGAATCCCGCGTACATGCCCACGAGGGGCAGCAGCAGG
>Ga0155152_121_pt2 | contig 31530 bp, 45 predicted proteins | sample RifCSPhighO2_01_FD_106120 | JGI IMG/M metagenome (GOLD analysis project Ga0155152, IMG submission 106120) | Candidatus Roizmanbacteria bacterium RIFCSPHIGHO2_01_FULL_38_41
ATTATCATAATTACTTGACAACCTATACATATCGGACATATAACTCTTAGTTGTACAAGTTCTATATATCCAATTCCTAAACAAAATAGAAGCCCAAATGCTGCAGCTCCAAGAAGTAATTTTTTTTGTTTTAATATTGTTGCAAGGTATATAACTGTGTAACCAACTAAACCATATAGCGGCGTCGGGATACCAAAGGTTTTTGCAACAGGTCCGGAAATAACAGCATCACAGTTGATAAAACTATTGATGGTACAGGGTTGAAATGCAGGTCTAAAAAACTGCTGCCAAAGTAGATAAACAGAGAGAAGCAAACCTATTATCGCAAGTATCTTAATATAGGTATAAATTTGTTTAGGTTTCATTAAATTTATTCTAACAGCTTTCACCTTTGTCTTCAACACGTTTTATTTCTTCAACTGGAATAGTATCTTTTCGTTTGCTATCAATATTTTCATTCTTACCAACAAAGAATATTACGCTTTCATACTTCTTAATAGGTTTATCTAAAATATTCTGTTGTACTTGACCGTTTGAATACGCAACAACGTCGTTGGGGATATTGTAGTTGATATTAGTAAACAAATCTCTCCATATCACTTTTTTCCTGTGTACATGTACAACATAACCTATACCATCATGTAAATGCGCTTTTTCAAGCTGTTCATTTTCCTCTCCTTCTTCATGTTCCTCTTCTTCACATGGTTCAATCAACATATATTTCATATCTGAAAAGTCTATTTTTTCGCTATCTTTAAAGACTACAAAGCCAGCATGATGGTGGACTTCTGTAGGTTTTTGCTTTAATAAGAGAAAAAGCCCAACTAGTATTAAAAAAATAAAAACAAGTTGAGTTCGATTAAGCCGATACATGGCTACATTATACTCTCAAGTATTTATCCACACAAAGCTAAAATACAGATCAATAATACTAAAAATATTTGAACGGTAAAATTGAATCTCCGTGTCGTAGATTAAAAAATTCTGAGAATTACCAAATCTTACCTCAAATCCCACTCCCGAGGTGGGATTTGAGGTGAGATCCTGCGTAACAGGCGCCGTTACATTAATATTTACAATTTCTGAAAACAGACCGAAAGAAGAAGACATGCTTAAATCTATATCTCAATTGAGTAGAATCTTATATAATCAAAAAAGCATAAAACGAATCTAAGTCTTCAGGGGTAATCTGTTTGATAATTATTGGTATAGTTGATTATAAATCTAAAAAGGTTATTCTGAATCTTGAACAAACCCGACATTTCTTTTAATCATCTTTATTGCAGCATTGTGAAGATTATCTTTCGATGTAGAATAAGTCAGATTTTCTAAAATAACGGGTTTGATGTTTTGATCAAATAAATCATACGTTGTTGCAAGAACACAACAGTCAGTATCAAAACCACATAAATGGACTTCATTAATTGTATTATCTTTTAATCCCTTTGTTATCTCGGGAACTTTCACAGCAGAAAGTATGTTTTTGTAAAATAAATTATTATCATTAACAAGCTCTTGTAATTCTTCACAAATATCTGTATCAGGCGAATTAGTTATTCCTTCCCAACCAGCAATTTTCCACAAGGGACCAGTAGGATCATTTTTGAAGATTGTGAAATATATTTGGTCGTATTGATCAGATTTTTCTAAAAGAAATTTTTGTATTTTTTTGACAATATCTTTAGTTTCGTTTGTTAAAAAATATTTCTGTACATCAATAACGATAAGTGCTTTTTTCATAAGGTTGTTGCCCAGCAGGGATTTGAACCCCGATTACCTCGTCCAGAGCGAGGCGTCCTACCATTAGACGACCGGGCACATTGCCTCGGCTAGACGGGCCGGGCATATTAAACTCGTTTAAGTTATCACAATTGTATCATCACATACCGCTTTTGTCACCAAATCCTCCCTGTTCCTTGACACTATCTGGACTATTGTAATACAATGAAATATAAGCCCGAATTTATTTACCAGGTGACCTCAATTTCAGATATGCCGAAATCTTTAGTACTTGGTAACGGTACTGTATTGGTATGCCTAAATGCTGATGCTAATTTATCGGATTTTTACTTCCCTTATGTTGGGTTAGAAAACCACATAGGAGGACACTACAAGCATCGAATTGGTGTGTATGCTGATGGAAATATCCGTTGGTTCGGAGATCCGTCTTGGAAAATTGAAACAGATTATATTGCAGACACGCTTGCTGGAATTACCAAAGCAGTAAATGACTTCCTTCAAGTCCAAATGACCGTTGAAGATGTTGTTTACAATGAAAAAAACATATTTCTTCGCGAAGTAACGCTCAAAAACGTCTCTGATAGAGATCGCGAGATAAAAATTTACTTCCACCATCAATTTGAACTTTATGAATCCCATAGAGGTGATACTGCATACTACGATCCTATCAAACGAATCATTATTCACTATAAAGGAAGGAGAATATTTCTCATAAATGCAGTTGCTGAGCATAGACAATTTGATGATTACAGTATTGGACTATTTGAAATCGAAGGAAAAGAAGGGACACACAAAGATGCGGATGATGGTAAATTATCCAAAAATCCTGTTGAGCATGGACTAGTAGATTCTGTTATCGGTCTTACGCTGTTTCTAAAAGCAGGTCAAAAAACAACTATTAATTATTGGATGACTGCCTCAAAACATATGCACAGCGCATTTAGACTGAATGAATATGTTCTAAAACGTACTCCTGAATATCTCATGCAAAGTACCAAAAACTTTTGGAAGGCCTGGACCAATAAACAAAATTTTTCATTCTACGGACTCGATAACAATATTATTTCACTTTTTAAAAAATCTCTTCTGTGTATGCGTGCCCACGTTGGTAACAATGGTTCGATACTCGCGTCAGGAGATTCTGACATGCTCCAACATGGTAGAGATACATATAGTTATGTATGGCCAAGGGATGGCGCTCAAGTTGCTATTGGATTAGATAAGGCTGGTGATGTAAATGTCGCAAAACGATTTTTTGAATTTTGTAAAGATATTATTACAGAAGAAGGTTTTTTTATGCACAAATACCGATCAGATAAATCACTTGGGAGCTCATGGCATCCATGGCTGAGAAATGGACGTATAGCATTACCAATACAAGAAGATGAGACTGCATTAGTTGTTTATGCTTTATGGAAACACTACTACATAACTAAAGATATAGAATTTATTGAGGAACTGTACAATCCAGTTATTAAAAAAGCCGCTGAATTCATGGTTGACTATCGTGATCCCAGTACCAAACTACCAAAGGCAAGCTATGATCTATGGGAAGAAAAATGGGGCACGCATACTTTCTCGTGTAGTGCCGTATATGGAGCGCTAAAAGCAGCATCTCGGATAGCATCTCTACTTGGAAAAAAGAACAGTATGGATCGTTATAACGAAGCCGCAAATGAAGTCAAAGAAGCAATACTTCATCATCTTTGGGATCAAGAAAACAGGACTTTTCTTAAATCTGTAAATATTGATGGTGATCAAATGATTCCAGACAAAACTATTGATATGTCTAGTATTTATGGGATATTTAAATTTGGAGTTCTAGGTATAGAAGACGAACGCGTTAAACAAAATATTGAAGTAATCAAAGAGCGACTTTCTCCAAAGACAGAAGTAGGAGGCATTGCTAGGTATGAAGGTGACTATTATTACAGAAACACATCCGATGTTCCTGGAAATCCATGGTTTATAACTACGCTTTGGTTAGCGCAATACTATATCGAAGTAGCTAAACAAGAAGCTGATTTAAATCCTGTTAAAGAAATTCTCAAATGGACTTCACAACATACATCCCGATCAGGGGTTTTATCTGAGCAGCTTGATCCACATTCTGGAGCACAAGTTTCAGCAGCCCCACTCACATGGAGCCATGCAGAATACGTGATTACAGTTATTGAATATCTAGAAAAACTTGAGCATATGGGAATTAGCAAAGTCTTTTATCCAATTTAACTATGAAAACACGTGTATTGATGTTTGGTTGGGAATTTCCTCCCTATAATAGTGGAGGGCTTGGGGTGGCTTGCCATGGTCTAACTAAGGCCTTGGTTTCACAGGATATTACAATAACATTTGTCCTTCCAAAAAGAATGGGGCTGAAAGGAGATATTCCACATATTCTGTTTGCTGATGACGACATTCTTAATATTCATCAAATAGATACACTCCTATATCCATACATCACATCATCAAAATACATAGATGAGCGACAAAGCATTAAAGGTGGTTATGGTAAAAACCTCTTTGACGAAGTATACCGATATGCACTCCATGCTCGAAGGATTGCTCAACAAGAACAATTCGATATTATTCATGCTCATGAATGGTTATCGTTTCCAGCTGGACTTGCTGCAAAAAGCGTAAGTGGAAAACCACTTATTGTTCATGTGCATGCTACTGAATATGATAGAAGTGGAGGAAATATCAATCCAATGGTATTCAATATAGAGTGGGAAGCACTCCAAAAAGCAGATGAAATTATTGCAGTTTCAGAATATACAAAACAAATAATAATTGACCAATACGGTATTTCTCCAAATAAAATCACCGTAGTTCATAATGGAGTAACTCCTTTTGATGATAATAGACAACCTCTTATCGATAAACCTTTTAGCCTTGCTGAACTTAAACAATCTGGCGCTAAAATTGTCTTGTTTGTAGGAAGACTCACGCTTCAAAAAGGACCTGATTATTTCCTGCAAGCAGCAAAAAAGGTCTTAGAATTTGAACCAAATACATATTTCTTGATTGCCGGATCTGGAGATATGGAACGAGAACTTATTGAAAAAACAGCACAATTAGGCATATCTGATAAAGTTTTCTTCACGGGCTTTTTACGGGGAGAGGACTTGAAAAAGGTCTATCGTTCGGCAGACCTTTTCGTCCTCTCCTCGGTCTCCGAACCCTTTGGTATTACCACCTTAGAGTCTATGATCAATGGTACACCCGTTCTTGTGTCAAAGCAATCAGGCGTTGCAGGAGCTTTACAACATGCTCTTAAAGTAGATTTCTGGGATATTGATGAAATGGCAAATAAAATGCTTGCCGTGCTTATGTATCGTCCTCTTATGCAAAGTTTGTCAGAAAATGGTTATCAAGAAGCACAAAAGTTCACATGGCAGCAAGCAGCAGAAAAGTGTATAAGGATATATGAAAGGCTAGTTAAAAATTAAGAAATATTTTTCATGCCATCTGTTTGTCTATATTTTCAGGTTCATCAACCTCGACGATTGAAACAGTATCGTATTTTTGATATCGGAAAAGATCATTCATATTTTAATGAAAAGAGTGAAACAAACAGAAATAATCAAGCAATTATTAAAAAAATAGCTCAAAAATGTTATCTTCCTGCAAATAAATTACTACTAAAATTGCTTAAAAAGTATCCTACATTTAGGATTACTTATTCTTTCTCCGGAGTTTTCCTCGATCAACTAGAAGAGTACTATCCAGAAGTTTTAAAATCCTTCCAAGAGCTTGTTGAAACCGGGCATGTCGAAATATTGTCTGAAACATATTATCATTCTCTTTCATTCCTCTACTCTGTTGACGAATTTATTCATCAAATTAAATTACATTCTAAGAGGATTGAGGAAGTATTTGGAGTGAAGCCAAAAATTTTCCGAAATACAGAACTCATTTATAATAATGATATTGGAAAAATAGTAGGAAGTCTTGGTTATAAAGGAGTTCTCGCTGAAGGAGCAGATCACATTCTCCAGTGGCGGAGCCCAAACTACCTATATAAACATCCAGAGATTAATCTTCCTTTATTACTAAAAAATTACAAACTATCTGATGATATTGCATTCCGATTTTCTTCTAAAGATTGGCCCGAATATCCTTTAACAGCAGATAAATTTAGCCAATGGATAAGTGCGCTTCAAAATGAAGATATCGCATGTCTTTTTATGGATTATGAAACATTTGGAGAACATCAGTGGGAAGACACAGGTATCTTTAATTTTCTTGGTGCGCTACCTGAGGAAATTTTAAAAAATCAAAATATAGATTTCATAACTCCGTCTGAAGCAGTGAAACGATATAAACCCGTTGCAGAACTTGATATTCCTGAGTATGTATCATGGGCTGATACTGAACGTGATCTTTCCGCCTGGCTATCAAATCCTATGCAACACGATGCTGCCTTTAAACTTTATGCAATGGAAGAGGATGTTTTAGATAGTGGAGACAAACAACTTATAGAAGACTGGAGAAGATTACAAACATCTGATCATTTTTACTATATGTGTACGAAATGGTTTGCTGACGGAGATGTTCATAAATACTTTAATCCTTACGAATCACCTTATGAAGCATTTATTACATTTATGAATGTTTTAAAAGATCTCAAATTACGTCTTTCAAAAACCGACCAAATAATGATTGAGGATATTAAAGAAAAGCTCGTTCAATTAACAACAAATTAGAATTATAAAAATAGACTACATTCTCCTCCCACACATGGTTCTCCTTCTTTAATATGTTTGTACATAAGCTTTTCATAATCATCTATGTGTTTTATGACATCTTGTGGGGTAATTGCATATTTGAAAACTCTATAAGCATCTTCCTGGACCTTCATGTGCTTCCAAAATACATTCATAATCTCTTGCCAAAAGGCGCCATAAAGTACAAGTGGTTTATGATGGCCAAAATATAGCTTCGCAACAGCCCAAGCCATTGCAAATTCTGATACTGTTCCTGTTCCCCCATTAAAAATTACATACATATCACCCAATTCCAATAATTTCTGTGTCCTATCGATATAGTTGGCTTCTTTCTGTTCTTCGTCTGCGAGTTGAAGACCTGCTCTTCCTTCAAATTCCGTTGCTCTTTTCGGATCATAATACACAACAGAAACTTCTCCTCCTCCATCTTTTGCTCCTTTTGTTGCAGCATACATTACACCTGGTCCACCACCATTAATAATTTTTCGGCCACTTTGAGCAACGAGCTTCGCAGAATCATAAGCTGCTATAAAATCAGGGTCTGTTTCTTTTGCTAACGAGTGGCCAAAAATGGCGACTGTCTGAATTACTTTCTCTGTTGTATCACTCATATTATTTCTTTAACCTTTTTTATTATACCTTGTGAAGAAATACCCTCAAAATCAAGTAATTCTTCTGCAGTGCCACTACGCGGTAATTTTGTAACAGTAAGTAAATAAATTGGAATATTTGTTCTACTTAGAGCAGAAGTAACAGCTTCGCCAATACCTCCTGCAGGATAATGATCTTCAATAGTAATGAGAGCTTTTGTTTCACTTGCCGCTTTTTCCAATACTTCCTGATCGAGTGGCTTAATACTATAAAGGTCTATTACCCGAACATGTATATCCTCTTGTACAAGCTCATCATATGCCTTCAATGCCTCATGCACAGTAATGCCAGCTGCTATCAAAGTAACTTGATCATTTTTGCTCGTTTTTAATGTTTTGCTGCCGCCAATTGGAAACATTTCAGATTGTGGATAAAGCACCGCAGCTGTTGGTCGTGTTGTTCGTAAATAAAACATCCCATAATTAGCTGCTGCTTGTTCCACAAGTTTTACAGTTGCTACGATATCTGATGGATACAAGACTTTACAATCAAGAATTGAGCGGAAAAGTGCTATATCTTCAAGTCCCATCTGTGAAGGCCCATCCTCACCAACCGAAACTCCCGCGTGTGATCCAACAAACTTAATATTTGCATCTGAATATTGAGCCATACGAATCTGGTCAAAAGCTCTGGTAAGAAACGCGGCAAATGATGAAACAAATGGAATCTTTCCTCTTCTTGCAAATCCCAATGCCACACCTACCATATTTTGCTCTGCAATAAACATCTCGAAAAATCTTTCGGGATAAATTTCCTGAAAATCTTGAGAGTATGTTGAATTTGATACTTCTGCATCAAGGACAACTATATTTGAGTATTTGGGGAAAATACTTGCGAGTGTTTTTCCATATATTTTTCGCGTTGCCATTGGTTTACTTAAATCGAGTTTTATTGTTTTCTTTGGTTTAAGTTTCTTTGATAAGGTAATGCTCACTTTCGGTTTCACTAAATGTTTTGTTATTGATTTATCAATCTCCCCTAAATCTTTTAATGCACTTTGTAGTTGTTCTTTTGGAACTGCTATACCATGCCAACCGTCCTTATCTTCTAAAAATGAAATTCCTTTTCCTTTTATAGTTTTAGCAATAATGACTTTTGGTTTTCCCTTTACCGTTGCCACATCTCTATATGCTTTATTAATGTGTTCATAAGAATGTCCATCAATAATGCTTGTATGCCATCCAAAAGAAGACAGACGTTTTTCATAAGCTTTCATATCATGGCCATATATTGTTTCACCACGCTGACCAAGTCTGTTTACATCAATAACGGCTACAAGATTATCTAGTTTATAGTAAGAAGCAATTTGTACTGCCTCCCATACTGATCCTTCTGCCATTTCAGAATCACCAAGTAAGACATAGGTACTATAAGGTACTTTGTCAACATATTTTGCATTGAGAGCATAACCAACACCAACAGAAAGTCCTTGTCCTAAAGAACCGGTTGCAGCTTCTGTATACTTAAAATGTGATGTTGGATGTCCTTCAAGGGGACTTCCGAACTTTCTTAAAGTTAATAAGTCTTGCTCTGTAAGTACTCCCGCCACTGTCCATAAAGCATAAAACAGTGGAGACGCATGTCCCTTAGAAAAAATAAGCCGATCATTTACAGGATTATCGGGATGATCTATGTCAAACTTAAAGAATCCTCCGAACATGAGAACGGACATTAAATCCGCTGCTGAAAGAGAAGATGTTACATGACCAGAACCTGCTTCTGTTGTTGATATGAGACTATAGTATCGAATCAACTGTGAAATTTTCTGAAGATGGTCGTATTTATTCATGAGATAGATTCAAGAATAGACTATTCTATATACATTTTCAACCCAATTCTAATTTCCTGTTACTGCTGTTTGGTAATTATTTGACCATCCTAATCCAATATATCGAGCACTTCTATCCACTAGGACTGCATGATGTCCAGGACTTTGCCACCAGCCATCTACTACTGCCACAGCAGTTCTAAAACCACAGCCTACGTCTTCACCTCTAAATCCACCTGAATACCCAGCATCACGAACTCTATCTGGAGGAAGAGAATTATCACTACCCTTGTGGTCACAAAATTTTTTACTTCCCATATCAGCACTATGTCTACGCGCTGCTGCTGTAAGCTGTTGGTTTATGGTTAACTCATGTATACCTTCTTCTCTCCTCCTACGATTTATTTCATTTAACATGCCCTGTTCAAGTGATACATCGCCCTGAGGTGGTGGTACTTGCCTTGAAGATGTTTGTGTAGGAGTAGGAATTTGAGGGCGTGTTGGTATACTAGTTGGTCTTTGAAACGCTGTTGGTAAGCGAAATAATGGAGTTGGTGATGGTCTTGTATCAGGTTGTTGTATTGGAGTGACTGTTGGTTGTTGTGGGGGTGGTTGTTGAGGTGGATTTGTAGGATTAGGTCCAGATTCTGGAGGTATTGAAGAAGGTGCTGGAACCCAGGGCGGAGGCAATCTGATTCCGTTTTGAGGTTTTCTCTGAACAATTTCCGGAGTTTTTTCTATCATCTCAGGAATTTTTTTCACATTATCTATTATGATTTGAGGAATAGTTTGTGGAAGACTCTTTACTTCTTCTTTAAAATCAGGTCGAATCTCCGGAATTGGTCCGACAAAAACATTTTGAATAAGATAAGTGGAAATAAAAAAAGCAACGATCTGAGCTACAATAATTTTTCCAAAAAAAACACTTGTTTTATCCATTTTTTATTCTTGTATCGTAATAATGTCTGCTGAGCTTGAAGCATTGTATACGAATCGATACAGTTGAGAAGGCTCTCTACTTACCCCTTCTAGTAATTTTGTTTGAGTTATACCTTCTGTATTTGTTCCGTATACCGCTACACTATATGGCTCTCCTTTCTCCGTATTGATTGAAAGCTCATATCTTCCATTTGGAGCATTGAGTAGAGAAATCCATGTTATCTTTTCAGATTCATCAAATTCTCGGATTCCTACTTCTTGTCCTGCTTGGTTCTTGATAGAAATTTCTGTAGGAGATTGAGCTGCAACCTCTATGAGCTGCATTGCTAGTTCTTCTTCAATTCGTATTGGAGGAAATGTTTTAATAGGACCATTTACTTTTTTGACCTCCATAGAGCTTGTGGGTTGTGCTTCTCTAAAAATATCAACCCTACTATAAGTATTCAATCTAAAATAATTCCAATAATATATTCCACCAAGAATTATTGAAATAAGAAGAATGATTAAAGAAAATCTATGCATAGAATCATTATAAATGTTGCTACTGCATGATTCAATTAATATAATTCTGCATCAAAATGTAAAGATCTTTTTACTTGAAGTTTTGTATTTAAGATAAAGTATTCAAAATCAAAATGATTAAGCAACAGCTCTGGAGGAACAAGAAATAAGCTCGTTGCTAGTCCGTCTGCAAGAGTTGTATTTTCTGCAATAACCCATGTAGCCAAGATATCTTTTGGTGAATTGGATGTATCAGGATCACCAGGTTTGTGCAATTTCAAAATGAATGAGTCTGAAATAAATCGAGAATAAAGCTCATCGAATTGTCTTGTCTTATCAATAATATTTTTACGAAGGTATTCAAAATTTTCTTCCGAGATATGGTCCCATATCTTAACGGTCCAAATAGTTCCCATTGATTCGTAGGAAAAAGGGAGCATGACTTAGCTTAAGTTTTCAGATTTCTGACTGTTTAAGAGTTGGACACCGGCGAAACCAATGATCGCAAGAGCAACAATGCCAATTGCGATATTTTTGGTATTCATATAGTAAAATGTTACTTGAAATAATATTTCATCTTCAATATGTTACCTGAAGTAAGAAAATTCTTCAATATTAGGAATCCACTCTTTCAATTTTTTCTCTATTTAGCTTTTTTTGTATTGATTGCACACCTTGATCTGCTCTTATTTTCAAAAAATTCTAGCGACCAACTAAGGTTTACTATCCAACTCATAACAATTTTAATAACAGGAATATTGTTATATATCGTCAGTGTATTAAAACTTAACTTCAGACATGCAAATCCACTGAACATTCTTATTTCATCAATGATTGTTTATATTCTAATACATCCAACAAACCCTTGGATATTTTTCCCTCTTACGATTTTTTTCGCATGGATCGGAAAATATTTCATTAAATATAAAAATCTTCCCATGTTTAATCCAGCAGGGTTTGGCATATTCCTTACATATTATGTAACAACATTTCTTCAAAAAATTGGTGTTTCGAATGATGTCTTGCTTGTATCATGGTGGGGAGCCGATATGCAGCAATACTTCCTTAATGAGATACCAATTTTTAACATGATGGTTTCCCTACTATTACTTTTTGGCTTCCTTTACTTTATACAGAAATATAATAAACACATTCTTGTCTCAACGTTTTTTGTTACTTTTTCGATTATTTTTTTACTTTATAACTTTTTTTTCCACATTACATTTCAAGAATCAATCAAAATCCTAAGTATGAATATGTTTACTTCTTTTGCTTTTTTGATGCTTATTATGATCCCAGAACCCAAAACCTCTCCAAATTTATCAAAGCACCAAACGGTAATTGGTATATTAGGTGCTTCAGTTCTATTTTTTTTGACGTGGTATTTGCCTGATAAGTCACTTTTTACTCCAGGTCTTCCTTTTCTCACTACGCTACTTACTATGAATCTCTTCACTGTAGTACTCAAAGAAAAAAAACTGCTACAATAGCATCATGCAAAAAAACAATGAAGAAGAACGTATTGTTGATCTTCATATTCACTCTCATTACTCTCGAGCTACAAGTAAAAATATGAATATTGAATCACTTTATCGCTGGGGAAAAATTAAAGGCATTGAGATTATGGGGACTGGTGATTTTACTCATCCTCAATGGTTTGCTGAACTTCGGAATAAATTAGAACCTGCTGAACCAGGTTTATTTAAATTAAAGAGCCAGTATGCTCAAGAGCAAGACGGATTGATACCTGAATCATGTAAGCAAAATTTAATGAGATTTGTATTAACAGTTGAAATCAGTAACATCTATTCAAAAAACGGATCGGTTCGTAAACTTCACAATCTTATTGTTGTCCCAAATTTTGAATCCGCATCGAGAATAAATGCCCAACTATCAAGAATTGGTAATTTACGAGCAGATGGTCGACCTATCTTAGGCATGGATAGCAAAAATCTATTAAAAATTACTCTTGAAGCAGATCAAGATGCTTTGTTTATTCCAGCGCATATTTGGACTCCATGGTTTGCGATGTTTGGATCAAATTCAGGATTTGATTCGATTGAGGAGGCATTTGGAGAACTTTCTTCACATATCCACGCAGTAGAAACCGGTCTTTCTTCAGATCCATTTATGAATTGGCGTTTGTCACAACTTGATAAAATTACCCTTGTGTCTAATTCTGATGCGCATTCACCTCAAAAACTCGCTCGCGAAGCAAATATTATAAAAAGCAAACTCGATTATTATGATATTGTAAACGGACTTAAAACAAATGATGAACGGATTGTAGGTACAGTAGAGTTTTTTCCAGAAGAAGGTAAGTATCATTATGATGGTCATCGATTATGTGGAGTTCGATGTACACCTCTTGAAACAGAAAAATATAATGGCTTATGTCCTGTATGTAAGCGTCCACTTGTTGTTGGAGTACAAAATCGAGTTAACAAGTTAGCGGACCGACCATCAGACTATCGTCCAAAAACACACAAACTTGTGGAATACATTATTCCTTTGGTCGAAATTCTTTCAGAAATAAAAAATGTTAAAAGTACCGGTTCGAAAGCTGTAGAAGCTGAGTATGAAAAAGTCATTTCAGAGCATGGAAGTGAATTCGATATTCTTCGTAAAGTTCCAGTAGACGATCTTCACCACAATGGATTTACTCAACTTGCTCATGCTCTTGCGAAAATGAGAAAAGGTGATGTACACGTCGAGCCGGGATATGATGGTGTGTTTGGAACTGTCAAGGTTTTTGGGGAAGAAAAATCTGAGAATGAACAATTGAAATTAATTTAGTGAAATTCTAAACTCCTTTTTAGTTATGACTTTCAAACATCTTAATACTTCACAGTTACGAGCTGTCCAAAGTACTGAAGGTCCTGTAATGATTATCGCTGGACCTGGAACAGGCAAAACTACAACTCTTATTGCAAGGCTTATGTACCTCATACATAACAAAAAAGTTAAACCACAAAACATTCTTGCTCTCACGTTCACAGAAAAAGCTTCTCAAGAAATTATAGACAGATTGCATATAAATCAACAAAAAAAACCGTGGGTTGGAACGTTTCACGCACTTGGTTATGAACTAATACCAAAGGAGAAAAATAAAAATCTTATTATAGTAACAGAAAGAAAAAGAAAAGAAATTCTTCGGAAGCTACGTTTGGAATATAAATTTAACAACATACCTCTTAGAGAATTACAACTTAAGGTCTCGAGATTTAAACAGACAGCATTGTTAAACCAACAAAAAAAATCTGATCTTTCAAATCTTATAGAAAAGTATAACCAATATCTTAAAAAAGAAAATTTATTTGATTATGATGATCTACTTATTGAGGCATACACATCAACACTAAAAGATCGCGGTACTCGAGAATCTCTCCAGAATCGATTTCACTATATCATGATCGATGAATTCCAAGACACTAATGAATTACAGTATGAACTTATTAAGCTTGTCGTCAATAATAATAGAAATATTTTTGTTATCGGAGATCCACTTCAGTCTATCTACTCATTCCAAGGAGCAGTGCCAAAAATCTTTGAAACGTTTAAAAAGGACTTTATAGGAACACATGAAATTTTTCTTGAAAAAAATTATCGCTCAGGTAAAAATATCATTCAGATAACATCTCAACTTTTTCCAGGTATTCGAATCGCTCAATCTGAAACAGAGCATAATGGAAATACCTCAATAGTTCAAACATATAACGCAAAAACCGAAGCAGAATGGATACTATCATGTATTGAAAAGAGAATGGGAGGATCAGATCTCCTTCAAGCAAGTGATAATTCTGACGAAACTGATAAAAAAACTTCCTTCCGAAATTTTGCGGTATTATACAGAACTCATCATCTCGGTAAAGTTATTCAGGAAGTATTTTCTGACTCAGGAATGCCATATCAGGTAGTCGGCGGAGGATCTCCGTTTGAACAAAAAGAAATACAGATGATTATTCATACAATCCAGTTCCTCAATACACATAAGACCGAAAACCTTGAAAGCTTTAAAGAAAAAGAGAGAAATAAGATTAAGGGGTTCCATATTGAACGAATAATAAACCTAACAGGTCTGATCGATCAAATTATCAAACTCTTAGACATTGAGAATATGGTGAAGAATAAACCTAGGAAAATAAATAATCTTCGCCATTTTCTAAGTATGTGTCTTCATTATGACTCGTATAAAGATGGTCTTGAACAATTTTTATCTTATATTGATTTTCTAGAAAATAATGACTACTATGACAAATCTAGCGAAAAAATAACGCTTTCAACTATGCACGCATCAAAAGGACTTGAATTTGACTATGTATTTATTTGTGGATTTGAGGAAGGAATAATTCCCTTTAAAAAAACAGCCTTAGATACTCAGAATTCAGACGAGGAGAAGCGTCTTCTCTATGTTGCTATGACGAGGGCTCGAAAAGAACTCTTTCTTCTGCATACGTTGAAAAGATTTAATCATAACAACAATGTCTCATTATTTTATAAACAGCTCAAGAATAGGTTACTTAAAGAAATCCGTGATGATAAAATTGACACTATTAGGAAAAACATACACAAGTGGAAACTTAAAAAAAGTCAACTCAAACTTTTCTAATCAGTTAGTTGCAGTTGAAGATCTTTGCCTGAACTATTATGATGTATATAAACGTAGATTCCGGTTTAGATTTATTGTACAATTTCTTTGATTCATATGAATAATAGATTCACTTCTGACAATGTTCCGCCACCTAATAATCTTAAAAAAATTCTTATTATTGGTAGCACTGCTACACTCCTTGTTGTACTTGGAATTAGTACTTTTGTCGTACAGCGCGTACAAAAATCAGATACTCAAGCTATGCTTGAAGATCGGATCGCACAATGCCCATATCTTGTCACAGATTCATTAAGCTGTAGTAGAGATGGTGGTGAAATTATCAATACTGTAGACGCATCAGGATCGGGTGATGGGACTACCATCCTTGTTTGTTGTCGATTAGCTCCTTCACCAACTCCTTTTGCTTGTCCAGAAGATTCTATTCTTTTACCCACGGATCAATGCCTGCCGGAAAATATCATACCAATTGAACCTATTGAACCTCCTACTGATGGTGGTGATATACAACCTGGTATGGTGTGTTGTCGACCAAAAAGTTCACCGACTCCACCCGAGCTTGAAGGCCCTACAGATACACCTACTCCAACACCCCTTGTATGCAAAGAACCACCACCACCAAATATTACTAATTTAAACATTACTTGTCCTGAATGCGTACCATGAGTAGATTTTCCCGTTTTACAGAAGAATACGATATAAAAAAAATTGCTCTCACATTGGGAGCTTTTGTGATAATTACTCTTGGTTCAATCGCAGGTATTCAAGTCCTTCGGAATAATTTAGATATTCGTGAACAAGCAGCAGGACCTTCATGCCCAAGTGGAACTGGCTTATTAACTTGTTCCTTTGATGTGGAATCTTCGGGTCAAACTTTCGAATACAAAGTTGTGTTTTCCGTGTTTGACGAAGATGGAAATTTGATAATGCAAATCCCTAGTGATCCGAAAATTATTAACGATTCTGAGAGAATACACCATGTTGTTGAATCTAAACAAGTTCCTATCAATTTTAAGTACAAATGTGATGTTGAAGTAACATATAAAAAAGTTTGTACACCTGATACAGGAATAATCAGACAGTCTACGGAGATTAGTTGTCCTGTTGAAAATCCCCCTACCTCAACTCCCGCAACAAATCCAACCTTAACACCATCGCCAACTCCTTTTCGTCGAACTGGCGTAGAATGCTCTAAGTGTTCGCAACTTCAAGTGACAGTAGATTTAACGACTATTCCCCCCCCTCCTAAATTTCCACCAAATATAGATGAACCTGGTCTAAAGATTGGCCGCGTCAAACTTGCTTCATCAAGCGCGGATTGTCCAGGGGGTATAAATTGCGATAACATAGATCTTAAATGGGTAGCGTTTGCTGGACCTTCTTGTGGAAATGTCAATGATGATACGAGCATAGTTATCCCAACTCCCCCTGATAGATTAGACATAAGTTGTGCTGAAGCAACGGGGCCAGACGGAGCAGTTTTCAGACTCCATCAGGCTGTTGAGGATGGGTGCCGATGTTATCAACTTCGACTTGATATAAATGGTGAAAACGATCCACCGGTCTGTCCAAATCCAGAAGAATTAAGAGTATGTTGTCCTCTACGATGCGCGCCACCACAAATCATTGATGATCCTAATAATCCAGATGATAACTGTGATGGTGATCCAGATGGGCCAAATCCAAACGTACCCGCAGCAGATCAATGCTACTTTGACCTTACAGAACCTAACGCATGTCCTATCTTAAAAAAAGAAGCTCAATTTAGAACACAAATCGGATCGAATCTTGGAACAGGAGAAATAGAATTTGATGATGATTTTAAAGAAAGTAATAAGCAGGTACAAAACGGCACTGATGATCCTACATATACATATAATGATGCTGGAGTATACGACGTAGAACTTCGATGTAAAAACTCAGCTGGAAATGATAAAACGTGTAAAAAGCGCATCACCGTAACGTGCGAAAGTGGCGGCGGGGGTGGTGGTGGAGGCGGCGGTGGAGGTGGTGGAGGTAGTGGAACACCAAGACCGAGCCCAAGTAATACACCACCATTTTGCCCATTACAAGATCAGACCGTAACAGGAATATGTCAATAAATGAACGTAAAAAAAATATTTTAGTCGCATTTACACTACTAGTCCTTGGAGTTGGGATTATCGCAGGTTTATTTTTAGTACGACAACGTCAACTTATTAAAAAAGAAGCTGCTATTCCTGAAGGTCGAACAATAACATGTTCTTGGGAAATTGACGGAACGTATGAAGTAAGTGTTGTCGATAGTCAAGGCAATACTATCTTAGGTCCCGAAACTGTAACCGGAACATCCTTTACTTTTATTAATGTTGATACTACTTCACTTCCCGATCCTGTTTTTTGCCAAATAAATACCATTGGTGCATCAACGGCTTGTGTACCAATACGTAGTGGTCCTATTTCTTGTCCTATTCCTCCCGAAGTAACAGACACACCAACACCAACTCCAGAACTTCCCGGCTGTTATCAAACCTGTGGTACCGGAGTACCTTCTTGTCAGCCTGGTTTAGGCTGTGTATATCCGGGGGGTGAAGCCTGTGATCAGGGAGGAGAAGGATGTTACTGCTTTAGTGAAGCTCTTTGTGATATAACGCCAACTACCACACCAACACTGACTTCTACCCCAACGCTGACAAGCACACCAACGCCGACACTTACGCCGACTGCCACACCAACACTACCTCCTGGCGTTACACCAACATCTACACCACCTATTACACCAACAAGAACACCAACTCCTACATCGACTCCAACACGCACTCCTACGCCAACACCAACACCAATTAGCTGTCCATTACCTGACGCTGTAGAAAATCTTGCACTCAGCTGTGATCCTGGACGATGTTCGTGGGAGGGAGTTTCTGGAGTTTCTGCATATAAGGTAAATGTTGTTGATGATACAACAGGACTTTCTATATACGAAAATGGGTTTATTCGCACATTAAATACACAGGTTACATTCACTGTTCAAGCAAATCACGCATATAAATGCTATGTAGAATCAGAGAACTCTTGTGGCTCCAGTCCTGCAGAAGGATCAGATCTGTGCACACTTGTTGTGCCAACAGATACACCAACACCAAGCAAAACCCCACCACCGACAAGCACACCAAAACCAACAAGCATAGCTGGTCCTACAAGTACTCCAACAAAAACATTGACACCGACAGGTACGTTTATCGCTCAAGAAGATACACCAACACCAGTAAAAGGGTTGTCACCAACCACAACACCGTTCCCAACCTTACCAGTTGCCGGAATATCGCAAAGACTATTATTCACTGTTATCACAATAGGTGCTCTTATCGCAATCGGAATAGGATTGTTCTTACCATACTAAACTTCATACGCATTCTTCGTACTCTTCGTGTTACCATGATAATATGGATCTTACCTTTCAGAAAATTGTAATAGGAATTGTAGGATTTCTTATCGCGCTCAACCTTGTAATTCTCGATATTGAAGTGTTACGAGAATCCCCAAATCCGACTATTCAAACGATTGTGCAAAAAACCCTTCCTATGCCAACGCAGGTTCCACAACCGACAACTATCCAATCACTTATAAAAACTTCGCAAACATGTTCTCCATCATGTATAGATCTGATTCAAGAAGCAACTGCTTCATTAAAATTGGATAAAACTACAACAACACAAACCAATACGTCTCCTTCGACAGCTAAAGAATTCTTTATATCTATGGGTTCAGGATCTACGTCAGCAGGAGATTGGGAAGATGTAAATGGTCTTCAGGCATATGTTGATACTACTCAATATAACGGCATAAAATCTGCTATTTTTGAAGCTTCTGTACGCGTACCTACAAAAAATCAATGGGTTGATGTAAGGCTGTATAATGTGACGGACAAACATCCTGTATGGTTTTCTGAGGTGAGGTTTCCAGGTGGAAGTGATCCAAAATTGATAAGATCTGAAACAATGGTTCTTGATCCAGGAAGTAAACTCTTACAAGTACAAATGAGAACTCAGCTAAGACACATTGCCTATCTCGATCAGTCAAGAATCGTGATCACAACGTATTGATGTGAATTAATTATATCGATCAGTTATCAAGAGCTGATTCTATTAAAGTTCTTGATACATATAAACAAGATCTTCTCTTTTATTCTTGTAAACTATCCCTTTAGGTAATCTCCCGAATTCTGAAAATCCGGCTTTCCTATACATGTCTAGTCCTATATTGTTAGGTGCAAAAACTTCAAGAGTAACAATTTCAATATTTGGAATGCATCTTTTAGCTTCTTGAAGAATCAAATTAATCATCAACTTACCCATCCCCTGACCTCTCATTTCTTTTGCAACTGAGATCCCCAAAACTCCTGTGTGTTTTTCTGTCCTATCTTTCATATCAATCTGAGTTATACCTACCACTTTATCATCAACTACTAAAAACAACATTACTGCGGTGAGCTTCTCAATCTTGTTCAACATATCACTTAAAAATTTTTGTTCTTCCTTAAGAGTAAGTTGTTCTCCCTGAAAGGGTATAAAGGTTTGCTCTCGGGAAAGCACATTAATATACTCTAGCATCATAGGAGCGTCTTCATTCTTTGGATAACGAATTATATATTGCTTCCCATTTTTAGTTTTTCCTGAAATAATAGTTCGTCCATCCATTTCGAAAGTATAGCAAAAAAGGGGTGTGTGAAGTATATCACACCTGCCATGTGTGATGAGGCTCACACACGGTTGAGTTAATGGTAATTTAACTTAATGAAAATTAATAAATGCGATTTAATAATCGTATAAGATTTAGGTTGGATTATGACAAAAGCACTCCTCCATCGACAATGATTTGCGCGCCTGTCATGTATGAAGACATATCAGAAGCGAGAAAAAGTGCAACTTTTCCTATATCATCAGGTTCTCCCATACGATGCATCGGTATTTTTTTAAGAAACATCTCCATTAGTTGCACCGGATCTACCCCTTCGGGCATTGGTACTGCTTTTTGAAATTCTTGAACTCCTGGCGTCAATATTCCTCCTGGAGCGATAGCATTTACCCAAATTCTATGAACAGCCAGTTCAAGAGCGACATTTTTTGTAAATCCCCATACACCATGCTTCGAAGCATCATAATGAGCCAGGCCAATTGACGAAGGATGCAATGCATCAATAGATGTGATATTGATAATCTTACCTCCTCTGTCTTGTTCTATCATTTTCTCGGACACATATTTTGTACAAAGAAATACACCTTTGAGATTGATTGCTAAGACTTGTTCAAACTCTGCTAAAGTCATATTCTTAACAGGGATGTTTGGATACACGCCGGCATTGTTTACTAATATGTCTACACCACCATAAGTAGCTACTGTTTCGCCCACCATATTTTTTACATCATCTTCCACTGAAACATCTATCTTTATTCCTTTTACGTTCCATCCCTTATTTGCCAGCTGGTTTACTGTCTCGTCTAGAGTATCTTGTGTCCGGCTTGCGACCATAACATTTGCTCCCGCCTCTGCGAGTCGATAAGAAATGCCATAACCTATTCCAACAGCACCAGTTACAATAGCAGTTTTTCCTGAAAGATTAAGTAAGGAAAGTAGGGGTATAGGCTCTGCCATATATAAGGTTATAGTCTTACAGAAACCTGATGTCAATAGAAAAATTATTCTCCTGTTTGTCCGCTAGAAGTTGATTCTGAATCAGACGCTGCTTTGGTAGGAGTTGCAGTTGGTTTCTCCTCCTCTTTTGATTGCTGACCACCGATGATTATTACTACATCAACACTTTCGTCCTCGCTAAGTTCTTCAACATCAATAGTTCCATATGTATCAGATAATGTTTCCTTAAGAAGTTCTATAAATCCATCTGGTACATTTGCTTTTTTTTGTATGATAGTGTTTTTATAATCATAATTATCTGCATTTCCAGTACTATCAACAGTGAAACCAGCATCTTTAAGCTCTCCTTCGAGCTTCCCTGCTAAACCAACAGTTCCACTTCCATTAAGAACTTTTATAGAAAAATCGCTCTTTTCAAACGCTGGTTCTTCTGTGGGTTGCGGAGCTTGAGTAACAAAAGTTTCTTCAACAGTTTTTTCACTCTGACTCTCTTGATTTGACCGATTCATAAAAAACCAAGCGCCCGCACCAATTGCGAGTAAGATAGCGACAGCAACAATGATAATTTTTTTATTCATGGTGTATATTGTACAATATTTTTAAGCTTATAGTTATGTATTTTACAATACCTCCTATTTCATGACAATTACAAAAATGGCGCGAATCGTTACAGTAATTTATATTATTTTTATTAGCTTATTTGCACTTGATATCTTCGATGCAGGATATGATCCGTTAGAGCTTATTGTCGGCCTATTTATGCATCTTATTCCCTCATTTATATTTATCGCGATAGCAATTATCGCATGGAAAAAAGAAAGACTTGGAGGATTGCTTTTTATTTTAGCCAGCCTGGTAACTGTTGTGTTATTCAATACTTATAAAAGTTTTGGGTCGTTTTTACTCGTATCACTTCCTCTCATAATAATCGGCGGACTATTTTTAAGCTCAAGAATGCGAAAGTTTCACTGAAGATTTTTATTTACGAGAGATAAGCCGTAGTCATAAATCTAACACTTTAAACTGCTCTTTTGGCCAAAGTTCTGTATTAAAAAATTTGATTTTCTTCGGAGTTATTTTATAGATTGTCGATACTCCAGCATCTAGAAATTTTTTAGGGTCAACTAATTGTTCACCCTTACTTCCTGCTATCAATTTATTCCACATTTTAAACATCCATTCCAACTTAGAAATTATATGAACTGGTTGAGCCGTACCATTTATTTGCAGACCTTTTTGTGGCTCGTAAATCGATTGATAAGAATCGGCTATAGCAATAGCAACTTTATTATTTATAGCTAATGCTTGACAATGCTCGCGCCAACTTTTGCTCAAAAAATAAAGGTTTAAATTAGCATCATGGACATAATACACATTCGCTATCCAAGGATATTCTCCATAAGTTGCTACTGACATCAGTTTTTGTGTAGAGAGATATTTATTGATTTCCTGTTTAAGATTCATGTTGTTTATTATTCGAAAATTCCTAGATAATCAAAGTTTTTCATCTCTTTATTAAGCTTGTCGATGAAAAGACTATTATCTTCTCCAAGCATTTCCCAAATCATCATTATTGTTTGTTCCCAATCATGACCTAGTTGACCAAGAATAAATCTGAGAATAAATTCAGCTATTTCTTCATTTGATCCGTGAAAAGTAATGTTTACCTTTTCAAGATGATCAATGAAGTTGTTGACAATCTCATCTCCCGGATATGTTACCCACGCTGGAATATCTTTACCAATGCTTTCGGAAGGATATTTGGAATTTAGAGCAACTGCATCAATAATATTCTTTTCTTTTACTTGTTGTAAAATATCTTTTAATATATCTCTCCAATCATGTAGCGCCTTTTGCGTTCTGATTATAATAATTAGTAACTGATTTATATCAGTAGAAGTACCTAAAACTTGGGGATATTTTTTACTTTTCCCAATTTTACTTAGTAGACTAAATGCTTCTTTATCCCACTCTGTGTAAAGTGAGTAGCGATATTGTGGAGGATAATGTATAGACATAGTAATATAAAGCGGTGGGTTTTCTATTAACTGTCATTCGCTTACTCCAACATTAACTTCCAACAGTATATTCATTCTGTTGAATCTCATCAAAACCAATCTCAGAACAGTTTTGGCATTCAAATGTAAAACCATCGAGCATTGTATTTTGTCCATTATATCCTGATGTACCAAACACCCATTGATCAGAATATGCTGATTGATCTATCTGGTACTGTTCTCGTCTTCCAGCTGGACCTCCTGGATCCCCGATTGTTGAAGTATACCGTCCTTCTGTAGTTGTTGCATGATCGTCTGGTATAAATATCCATACAACATGATATTTATCGAGTTCATCATTTCCATCAAAATCCCAGTTCGCATAAAGGTCATTACCTACACCACCTGAGTGATTATACGCCCAATGCATATGACTAGGTCCACAGATTTCCCCAGTGTTTCTACAAATAAGTGTATCTATGTTCCCACAAAAACCTTCATTCCAATCAATCGCCCATCTATTTGGTTCTCCTCCATATTTTGTCCACTGACAACCACCATCCGCAACACGTTCCCATCCATTACATTCATAACCACCACAAGCTTCTGATTTACATGAATCACATCCTTGAGCATTTACACCCCCAACAAAATATAATCCTAGGAGAATTAAAAAAACCAATATTAATTTTTTCATAAGCTTAATGTATTTGAGTAACTAACAACATCTCCCCCCGGAGATAATCCGACCTGAATAAATGGATGAACTTTATCATCAAGTATGGTACTAGTATCTTCCCACCTAAAGAAGGTTCTGATTGTGTATTCATTCTCTTTTACATTGACTTTTAGCGTAAGATTGTCTAATGAAACAGGACTATATTCCTTGGCAATATTTTCTGCGATTGTTTGAAGTTTAGCCTGATTCAATGAAGCAATTTCATTGTACGTTATACGAGCTTCACCTTCTTTAAATGGTCTTGGACCATATTGTATTACTTCATTCGTTGATTCATTTACTACATACATATGAAGGCCAACGGTATATAGTTCTAACTTAGCAGCGCTTTTATATGGATCGTCGCCGCGCATCTTATATTCAATGACGTCTGCGCTTCTTTTTGTATTTGCAAGCGTTGCAAACGTATCTATGTTTTTTATTGCATTTTGACGCTCGCTTTCAGGACGAGCTAATAGCTTATGGACCTGAGCCATTGTTTCATCTTGAAGAGCTTCTATCTTTTCAGCTGATGCTCCTGAAAATACTTTTCTTCCTCTAAACTCTTCAGTTGTTCCATGCTCAAATTCATAATCTGTTGCGGTTTTAAGATTTGATAGCAACTGCTTTGCCACAGCAACCTTTTCTTGACTGGTAGCTGGATATTCATATCCGCCCTCTTGATTTTGGGCGAACACGACTGACCCTATGACTAAACCTAGAGATAGAACTATAGCAATAAGTCCTATTGTTATTCTTCTATTTTTCATAGGAAGTACATAGAACTGATAATAGCTGTAATATAGTACTATTTCTTACGGAAGTAAAGTATGATTTCTGTCAAAACAAAACCAATTTTTTCAGCTTATAAAAATTGAAAGAGTAGGAGTTATTCATCTGGATATAAAATACTATAGATCAAAATACCCTCTTACATTTCCGACGTTTGTCCATCAAAATGCTCTTCTTTTTCGTCTGCTTTTGTGGGTTGTATCGTGTCTTTTTGATGTTCTGGGGGGGAATAAAGAGTGTAAAGTTTCAATTCGCTATTTCCAGTATTAATGACGTTGTGATGTGTTCCTGCAGGGATAATGATGGCCCAGTTATCACTCACATTGTATTCTGTCTCGCCATTATTAAGAATTACTTTAGCTCTTCCTTGCTCTATACGAATGAATTGGTCAAGCTCATGAATTTCGTTACTAATTTCTTCACCGGGCTTGAGGTTCATTACTACGAGTTGTGTATTTCGTGCGGTATAAAGCACGCGACGATAATCTGAATTTTTGATCGTTACTTCTTCAATATTTGCCGCATACCCTTTCATATATACAGTATAGTACTATTGCTAAAATTATTTTCTGTAATAAACCCTTATCCATTCAATATTTCTGGTTAAGTCTTTTTCTTTTTCAAAGAAAATTTTATGTAATCCGATTTGAGAAAACATCTGTTCTAACTCGTTTGGCATTAATAAGGTAAATAATCAAGATTTGATTCTGGCAATCTGTTAGCTATTTTTTTAGCATAATCATCTGCTATCTCATTATATTTTTGAATTGTTCGCGACACCCGATCTTGCATAGTAAAATACAGTTTCTTTAGTTTAAAATACAAGCCTCCAGATAAATAATAAAATCAAGATTGCTGCAATAGTCCCAAGTATATTTCTAGGAATCGGTATAAAACTAAATGCGATATCAGCAAGTACTAGAAAAATTAACAGTCCGATGATGAATTCAACAAGTCCCATTAGAATCACCCCCAATCTCATTCATGTTACAATTATATAAAATTAACCGAAGGGGGGTGAACTCTATGAATCAACAACCAGCTACTACTGGAGGAACACAACCTGTAACAAAAGAAGAAAAACCATACATATTAAGCAATAAAACTGTTAATTATATTCTTGGATTAGTTGAGGCATTATTGCTTTTGCGATTTATTTTTAAACTATCAGGTGCAAATCCGGGGGCAGGCATCGTGCAATTTTTATACGATGTCACAAATGTATTGATGGCGCCCTTTTTATTTATTTTTCCAACTTCGGCATCAGGAGGATCTATTTTTGAATGGTCGATATTAGTCGCAATGGTTATATACGCACTTGTGGTTTATGGAATTATAGGGATTCTTGATATAATTCGTACAGCTGATACTAACAAAACATAATCGCACAAAAATTAGATTGAATAGATGAGACAATATTATGATGCTATGATATTGTAAAATTTGTTCTATTTGTTTTTTATATCCATAATCTTTGCTTTTTCTCTCTTCCCCATCCTTTAATCTCTTTCTCTCGCCTTCGTCCCTCGATTAATGTTTCATACTTCTCTTTATACTTTAAAATAACCGGTCTTCTTAACTTAGTATAGTGAGCTCCTCGCTTTGAATCATTATGTTCTTTTAGCCTTTTTTCTAAATTATTGGTACATCCGGTGTAATATGAGCTGTCTGCGCACTGAAGAATATAAACAAAATAAGACATAAGATTAACAACCCTCGGGGTTAGGACACAAAACCATTTAATCTTTATAACTATAATCTAGAGAATTAAAACTTTTTGGATTTTTGCGCCGTACATTTTTCCGTTAGCTGGGTTAATCCTTCCTAATTGTGGTTCAATAGAAATTATTCCAGACAAAGGCCTATCACCAAATTGCCGATTAAGCAGAAGTCTGTGTTCCATTGGAGTTTTATCTACAGTCTGATGTTCGGGAACTTGAAAAATAGAATGTCCTACATCTTTATAAGGATCAAGTACTTCCATTCTTTTCTCTTTTGTTAAATAAATACAGTAATCATACAGATCATTGACCGTCTTCGCTTCTTTTTCAGAAAATAATGCAGTTTTCTCAACAATTTCTTTTACATCCTTAATGATGCTTTCAAAAAAAACATTCTCTCCAACTATAACGGTATCACACCAGTTGGTCCAAATGGTTCCCATCATTGGAGTACAATCAATGAAGATGATATCGCTTTCTTTTACTCTAATGTCTTCAGAAGGAAGATGTATTCTTCTACTAATTGGTTTCCCTGTAGCCTCTCCTGAATAGACAAGCACTGGGTACCAATATTCCTTGAAACCTCTATCCTCTAATAGTGCGTAATATCTATCTGCAATGCTTTTTTCAGATTGACCTGGAGATATTTCCCTACTTAGTACATTGGTTGCCTCAACAGTTAATTTTTGAAGTTCATCGAATTTTTTTAGATACTCTTGATCTCGAAGCATTTACTACATGATAGCACTAACACCAACTCCAACTCTAGGATATTTTTTCACAGCTTTAGTATTATAGCTCCTTTAAACATCATGTCCTCTATTATTAGCAGTTAAAAAGGATATTCCTTGCTTTGAAAGTTTATCCGCTTCTAGTTCTATGAAATTATGGGTGTAAAAATCTCCAGAAGTTCCATGAGAGTGAAATACAGCAATATCACTCTTCTTATTCACCCAAAAACCCTTTAGTTCAAGACCATCTTTAGTGATAGTAGTTGCGAGCTGGCCACTTAACATATAGCGTGTTAAGACTATTCTATCAGGAAATAAAAAAGAAACAATCGAAAAAAGTGGTGTGTGAGGTTCATCACACACGCGGTGTGTGATGATTTTATTTGGATACCGCTGTTAAATCATTTTCCGATTTTATGTTTACAGCATCTTGGAGGAGCCTTTCAAAAATAGCTGCAGTACTTGCAATTACTATGGAGGCAAACATGGTGTAAATACCTAAAGCAACAGGACCAGCTACATCATCACCACTGGCATTTAAAATAAGAAAGACATCTCCCAACACAATAAAGACAGGGATGACTAGTGCACAGTATTTTATTATCCTCACAGCTTTCACTGCTAATTGAGAAAAGACTTTATTGCTATCAACATAACCTAAAAACTTAAATGCGTAATATAACGCAACAAAAAATGGAATTGAAGCTATATAACCATAGATAATAAGTGGATCTTTATAAATACTGATTAGATCTAAGTTAGTAGCTCTTCCTTCAAGTTGGGGAAACCAAATCATCCATATAAGGGTACCGATTGCGATAAGTAAAATGACTACCTTTAGGAATAATGTTGAACTTTGTTTTACAAGTATTTTACCCATACATTGATATGCTAACTCCTATTTTATCGATTTTAAGAGATTTTTATAAGCTTTTATCAAAGTTCCCTTTTTTGTCTTAGTCCATTTCTTAACTTCCTATTCTCTTTTCATAGCTTCTTGGAGCGTGGAAAATTTTTCAGAATAAACTAAAGCAACTGGTTTCTTTGCTCGTAAATATTTTGCGCCTCGGGAAGTAGAAGAGTTATGCTCATGAATTCTTTTTTCTAAATTATTTGTCTGTCCGCAATATAAAGTACTATCAGAACATCGAAGAATATAGAAGTAAAACATTTATTAATTCCTTTCGACTCGTTTCACTCACTCAAGACCTTCGCTTGTTCTAATCAATAAATTTGTCCGGGAGAGAAATCGGTTTATACTCCTTGAAATAATTAATAATATTGTTAATATCATCCTCGATGAGGACAATATTTCCAAGCGCAATTTTTGAGAAGCTTTTTTCAGTCATATATTTCAGGAATTCAATGAATTTGTCGTAAAAACCCTTGTAATTATAAATAGCTATTGGCTTATCAAACAATTTATTGGCTTTACCACCGACTATTATTCCTAATTCCTCAAGAGTCCCATAACCACCAGGTAAAATTATAAATCCATTTGATAGTTCAACAATTTTTCTTTTCCTATCCTCCATTGTTGGAACTAAAAATTTCTCATCCAAATTAGAATAGGCTTTATACCCTTTGGTTACTTTCATTAAGTCTTTTGCAATTACTCCAACTAAGTCTTTTCCACCATTATCTTTGTAACTTTTTGCAAGCTCTCCCATCATCCCATAATCGGTTCCTCCAAAAACAACTCCAAATCCTTCATGAGCCAAGCTAGCCGCAACCATATGAGTTAAATCTATATATTCGGGAGCCACTTTTAGAGAAGAAGTTAAACTTATACCAATTCTCATAGAGATATTATATGTTAATTAATAACCCTCGGGGTTGGGAATTTGAACGAGCTTATTATAAACTACATATCTAGAAACACTACCCTATTATTTGTCCAGGATAGAAACTTTTTTAGATCACTTATATCTATAACCAACGTTGCTGTATTAATATTAGGATGAAATCCCAGCTTCTCAAACTTCAAAAGATCTTTATCTACAATAATATTTACTTCTTTATTTTCGTCATTAATTAATCCGAAAGGAGATACTGCCCCCGGGAGTAATTCAAGATATTTCATAAGTCTTTCAGGGGAAGCAAGGCTGAGTCTACTTTCATCTAACTGAGAAGTAAGTTTTTTTAGATCAACTTGTTTTAAACCTTCAATAATTATTAGATAGTGTTTGTCTCCTTTTTTATTTCTAATAAAAAGGTTTTTGCTATGGCCAGTATTAATTCCTGCAAAATACTCATTTGCTTCTTCAACAGTATAAACCGCAGGATGCTCGTATTTTTGGTACTCAATACCTAATTCTTCAAGTATTTGATAAATATCTTTCATAATAAAGATTCCCGGATGTTAACCTTTAGATAACTGCTTTCTTCTAATAAAGAGCATACCTATAAACGCCCAGTTCATAACAACTAGCGAGATGGGGTAAAGCGACGTGGTGATTGTAAAGTTCGATAGAGCAAAAAGTGATAACAAAAATTTGAAACCACTTAAAAAATAAGTTATCAATGTTTCTTCGTTTGGCTTAAAGTAAGATTTCCTAAATGTTGGGAAAAATCCCAAAGCATCTATAACAGAAATAAGAATTACAGAAAGCAATGGTCCTTTTGTTAAATACCATAAAATAAGTGCCAACCCCGCCCCTATTAAACTTAACCAATCTATAAGTACAATATTTTTTCTTCCCTTTACTACACCAGCTATAAATATAAAAAAACATATAACTGCGGTGAATCCTGTAACCCAAGCTCCTGGTCCCGCCCCATCTACTACCTGACCCGCGAAACCTATTGCTGTTAATATTCCCCAAACTAGCCAAGAGAATGCATGGGGCTTAGTTTTATTTGCAAAGATATCCTTAAAATAGGGAATGTAACTAATGAATGCTATAACCGTAGCAGTAACTCCAATTACAGATTTGTAGTCCATGTTAGGAGTATATCAAGAAAGTTCTAACATAGCACACTGAGGCTATCTTAAAAAGGCTGCCAGAAAATGATTCTCACGATAGCTTCATTCTCCAGGATTATTCTCCCAAGATTCTATGATAAAACTCGTACTTTTTCTTCTGATGTTCTTTTAAAGACTTTTCATTCATTGAAGATTTCAAACTCTCATACTCTTTTAACAAATCTGGGTTATTTTTAAGTGTTTCAAAAACATTAATTTGTTTTTGCATTGTTTTTGAATTCTTATCCGTCAGATAAAACTCAACATCTAATTCATCTTTTTTGAATTTCCATTCACAGACGTAATTGAACATAAAAAGAGTATATCAAAAAGCCCTCAAGCATAGCTAAGGCAGAGTCCCAAATTCATCAGGAGTTAATGGCTCAATATTTGATTTAGGAAAACCCAATTCACCATCAGCATTAATTTCTCCAAAACAAATTCCTTGACTTGTAAATAGATCTACTCCTATCATTTCTTCAGGAGCAACATCCGCCCCAAGTATGATGCCTTCAATTATTGTTAGATTACCCGTTTCTGGTTCAAACATAAAAGTTGCATGAGGACCTCCCTCATCATAACGAGTAAGATCATGTCCTTCTGCAGCAAGCCTCTTGATTGCTTCACTATAAATTGCGTATTTGTCAGTAATACCCTCTGCACGAAGTTGCTGAGTGATTTCTCTAAGTTGTCTGCCAATGACTACAAGCTCTGATTCGCGTTCTAATCTTTCCATAGTTTAAAATAATTCTTATGCTGGGAACCTCAAACAGAATTCTAGCACATTTATTCAGCAAACAGTTCTCTAACTTTCTTCAAAATCATTCTTTTTTTACTTGATTTAAGGTTTCCGGCCTTTCCCTTGATTATAGCTGGATCGGCAGTAAAGATTTTATCCGGTCGTACATAGCTTTTTACTGGTAAGCTTCCTTTTGCAAAATCAGTTTTCGTAATACCTATCGCAGTTTTGCTTGAGTAAGGCTTAGAGGTAATTTGACAAAGTATCAGATTGTTGAATTCTACTCGAGCCAGCACTAAAGCCGGACGGACTTTCTTGCCCTTTAAATTAGAGAAGGGAAAGATCACCAAGACCACATTTCCTACTGTAAACTTTTCCATGCTTCCTCCTCTTCTGGTTTATTCCAGTCAGTTTCTAAAGACTTTTCAGATAGCAGCATTGTATCTGTAAGTTTCTTTACATTAGTCTTCGCAGGAATGACTCTAATTTCTCCCTTCTTCACCTTCAGTTCAACCTTATTATCAAGTCCGCTCATTTCAAGCAAAACCTTAGGGATACGGATTCCTTTAGAATTACCTATGGATATGATATTAGTTAACATAAGTAATTACATTGTATATACATCTTGATCCGTTGTCAAGTATCTTGCGTATGCTTGTGCTGGGGGGATTTGGACAGAATTCGAACCTTTTATTCTAACTTTAATAATCTCAGTTTCCCCATCTCTGCAAGCATTTTGTTGTAGGGAATCGTTATGACTTCTGCATTCTCTAAACCGAATTCCTTCTCCATTGCTGCGTGTCTGTCTGGTGGGTAGTATAAAATCACAGAATAATGAAAGTCATCAATGGTGTAAAGTCCTACCATGCCATCTTGATAAGAATAATCTTCATGTTCCATTTTTACAATCTGTGCCGTTGAATAACCTTGTTTCTTAAGCCATGAAAATCCCTCATCTTTACTTGCAATCTCCTTATTTTCTTTCAGGATAAATTTGCCAGCGCTTTCTTCAAGAATATGAATTTCTATTCGATCAGCATGTTCTACAAATTTCTCAACATTGTTATCATTACGTTGTCCATAATAGTGCACTGAAACCGCTTCCTTAACTTTCGGAGCATGAAAAACCTTCAGCTTTCTTTTGATCTCATCGAATGAATCAACTTTATATTTCTTTTCCTGTTTATCCATGTTTAACTTGCTAGAATCTTCAGAAGCTCTGGAACTTCAGCTATTCCATCTTTATCTGTAAAATGACCTGCTCCTTTGACCATAATATCCTTACCGCCAAGTCTTTT